>Ga0233430_1000591_pt1 | contig 64553 bp, 70 predicted proteins | sample SI_118_April2016_2_FD_179883 | JGI IMG/M metagenome (GOLD analysis project Ga0233430, IMG submission 179883) | Seawater microbial communities from Saanich Inlet, British Columbia, Canada - SI_118_April2016_150_MG | ecosystem: Environmental > Aquatic > Marine > Inlet | place: Canada: British... | reverse complement strand
ATATTTGGGCTTTAACGTTACATTTCAAAGAAGATTATAACAAAGTAAATGTTCCAATGTTAACTGCAGTACAATCTGAAAAAACATCAGCAAGAGCTATTGCATTATCTACTGTTGTGATGGTATTGTTTTCAATTGCACCATTTTTCATTACAACTGAAACTGGTGAAGACATGGTAGGTGATGTATATTTGTGGACTGCAATTGCATCAGGGGCATTAATGCTAGGACTATCAGTTTGGGTAACAGTAAAACCTATGGAAACAGCTGCATGGACATTGTTTAAATTTTCTAGCCCATATTTGGCAGTATTATTTATTGCATTAATGGTAGACTCTGCATTATAAAATACTATTATCAGTATCCAAACTATTAAGATCTTTAGTGATTTTATAATGATCCTTTACTAAAGTTTCAAGTTCATTTTTTAATTCAGTAGAGTTCCATTCTTCCTTGATTAGAGAGGATAATTTTGCAACAACATTCCATTGAACAGTATTTTGATCATCAATTAATTTTAAAAATTCTTTTCCTTTTTCATCATCATTCATAATTTTTGCAAGGTATTACAATGATAAAAAGTTAGCATAGGTAATTGTATAATTTCAAAGTTTTATTAGTAAATATCAATTATGTGTCATATTGCAGTGTAGTATTTCAGAATGTAAAGAAAAAGCTATTCAAACTGTAAAAATCAGTTTTAAAGAAACCAGGAATTTATGTAAAAATCATTATAATTTATTTAAAAATAAAGATGAAACACATATTCCAACATTTTCTAAAGCATCAAAATTTTGACATAAATTAAGAAATTTGTAATCTTAAAAGAATTAAAAGATTTAACTTCTATTAGATTGAACCTAAAACATGGCTGTTAAAAAAAAATCTAATATTAAAAAGAAAGTAGTAAAAAAAGCTAATCCCAATCCAAAAACAGTAAAAAAAGGCAATTCTAAGCCAAAAAAAACAAGTAAAATATCTACAAAAAAACCAGAATTTGATAAAGCATGGAAAGAATATAATTCTGCACTAAGTGGTTGGAAAGAATCTTTATCACAATGGCAAAAAGCCACAAATGAAACGCTAATGACATATCATGATGCATGTCAAAAAGCAATAGGATCAGATGCCGAATTATTAAAAAAAGTCAGTTCAAGTTGGGAAGAGACTTGGGAAGAGATTGGTCCAGAATATATCAAACAACAAACAAAGATGATTGAGAGTATTTTCAAAGAAACCAATATTGAATCAATAAAAAAATTCAATGATCAGTGGGAAAAATTTCTTACGTCATCAGGGGATGAATCAATTACAGCATATCAAGAAGCCATCAAAAAATTCAATCAAGCATGGCAACATGGACAAATGTAATTTTGTTTAATAAAATTACAAAATTTATTATTTTTATAATTTAAAAAATATAATTTTAATTTAAGGCATAAAGGAATTTAATTATCACTGGTTTTTCATAATAGTATGACTAAAGCAATTGTTTTAGGAGGATCACGGGGAATTGGTAAAGCAATTGTAAATTCATTGAGATCAATGGAAATAGATGTTTTTGCTGCATCCAAAAGAGATATTGACACATCAAATTTAGATAGTGTAAAAAAATTTTTAGAAACACATGATCACACAGATATTTTAATTCTAAATACAGGAGGTCCTGAACCAAAACCTTTCTCAACAATTACTGAAGAAGATTGGAACAAATATCATAATCAATTATTTGTAGGGTTTTGTACTATTTTACAAAAAATCAAAATTAATGATGGAGGATATATCTTTTTGATTAGTTCAAATGTGATAAAAGAGCCAAATGTAAAATTGATAATATCATCAGCATATCGTGCTGCATTCTCAGAAGTCTTCAAGATGTTAAGCAAAGAGTATGCTCAAAGAAACATCAGTTGTATCAACATTGCACCTGGACCAATCAACACAGACAGAACTCAAGAGTTAATTGAAAACGTAAAAGAGTTTGAAAAAACACTACCCATGAAAAGATTAGGAAAACCAGAAGAAATTGGAAATTTTGTTAAAGGCATAATTGAAAATAATGTGAAATACCTAACAGGCGTTACAATAAACTTTGATGGTGCAAATTCAAACTATATTTTTTAAAATTATTTTTTAAATTCAACATTTGGTGTGTCTGGATGACCTGCAATTGCAATTAATCCACCATCACGTAATTGTTGTAATAACTGCATAACTTCTTTTTCAACTTGATTTCGTTGTAATCCTGTTTGTTGTGCAAATACTTCTACCAAATCTGTAACTTTACGTTGACCATTACAAGATTTCCAAAAGTCAACAATTGCTTGATTTACCATAAATCCTTGATCATGTTCATTAGCTAATACCATAGAACCATCTTCTTGTTGTACCAATTTTCCAACTCCTTGAGGTAATGCTGTTTCATAATTAATTGGTGCAGGAGTGTTTAATCCAGCAGCACCCATTTCTTTAATTTTGAGTTTTCCTTCTTCAGTCATCTTATCCATTGACCATGCAGGCTCCCACACGATTTCAATATTAACATTATTTACTCCAGGGACTTTTTTAGCAAATCTTGTTGCATCTGCAACCAAAGTCTCATGTAAGGGACATCCTTGTGTAGTCATTGTCATTTTAATATCAACATCATTATTTTCTTTAACATCAATTCCATAGATTAATCCCATTTCTACAATGTTTAAAGGAACTTCAGGATCCATGCATTGTTTAAGCGAATCCTCAATTGCTTGTGTAGAAACAGTACTCATATTTTATACAACAGTTTGAAAAACAATAAAAACTTTCTAATTATTAGCTTCAAATAATTTTGGAATAGATTCATCATATGGAGCTATAGCCACACCTTTTTCAGTAATAATTCCTGCAATTAATTCAGGAGGGGTCATATCAAATGCAGGATTAATGACGCCAATACCATCAGGTGCAGTTTTTTTATCACCAGTTCCAGTAACTTCACTTCCTTTTCTCATCTCAATAATAACATCATCAGCTTTTGTCTTCATATCAATTGTAGATAATGGGGCTGCAACATAAAATGGAATTCCATGTTGTTTTGCCATTGTTGCTACTTGATATGTTCCAATTTTATTAAAGACGTGACCAGTTTTTACGATTCTATCTGCACCAACTACAACTTTGTTTACCAACCCATTGGCCATAGAATATCCAACTGCAGTATCAGGAACTAAACTAACATCAAACCCATCATGTTTTAACTCAAATGCTGTTAAACGAGAACCTTGTTGAATTGGTCTTGTTTCAGTGGCAATTACCTTAACATTCTTTCCGCTCTCTCTAGTTGCTCTAATTACACCCAGTGCTGTTCCATATGCAACAGTTGCCAGTGCACCTGCATTACAGTGAGTCATTATAGTATCATCATCATCAAAAAGAACGGATCCATTCTTTCCCATAGCTTTGTTAATTTCAATATCTTCTTCTGCCATTTGTTTAGCAGTAGAAATTACTAGATCTCTAATTTGTTCTACCGTTTCTCCAGTTTTTGCAATATTCATTATTTTTTCTAATCCCCAACCCAAGTTTACAGCAGTCGGTCTTGTTGCAAATAAAATTTTTCTTGCATATTCTAAATCAGACAATAATTCCTCTTTTGTTATTGCCTTACTTTGTAAAACAGCTAACCCTAATCCAAATGCTCCAGATACTCCAATTGCAGGAGCACCTCGAACTATCAGAGTTTTGATGGCATTTGCAACTTGGTTAAAATCATCATATTCTACAAAAACTAATTCATTTGGAAGTTTTGTTTGTTCAATCATAATTACTTTATTATTTTTCCATTCAACAGTTCTAAGTGAAGAATCTATAACGATATTTTCATTCATAAAAATTAAAAAAATTTATCCATATTTAAAATAATTAGTTACTATCAAATTGAACTATTATATCATCAAAAATGTTATCTTGATTATCAATTGATAAAGCATAATTAAAAAGGATTCACAAAAATGCTTAAAATAGGTAATTAGAAACTGCTAAAGAGAGATATTTCTCAAAACTATCTCAAATTGAATATGAAGGATGTAATCACATTATTTTTAGTAATTTTATCAAAAATTAGTACTCATGTTACTGTTGTAAAATTATATTATCTTCCAAAAACAGTCACAAATGATTCTGTTGGAACAAATATTTCAAACAATAGTTTTATTGATAAATTTAGAATAGAATACTAGGAGAAAACATGATCAAAGAATTATATCATAAAATGCGATTAGGTCAATCAGTCATTTTTCCAGTATTATCAATGATAAATTTTCTAATTATTTCATATTCATTAACAACAATAAAAGATATTGTTCCAATGTACATATACATTCCAATTTTTGCAATAATTTTAATTTCAATTCTAATGATAATTGGAAATATTTTTCACAATAAACAACAATCAACTGATTTTAACATGAATTTTAGCAAACAAACTAGTTTAATCAAATCAATAAGATTAATGCTGGAATCACAACCAAATAAAACTCCAGAAACAAAAGCATGGATTAAAGAATTAGAAAAAATGGAACATGGATATAATAAATTATGATGTATTAATTCCTGCAAGGGATGAAGAAGAAAATATTAAAAAAACATTAGAATGTATCAGTAATCAAACAATTAAACCTAATTCCATAATTGTCATAAATGATAATTCAAAAGATAAGACAGAAAAAATTGCAATGGATTATGATGTAAAAATCATAAATTTTCCATATGAACATAAAAATTGGGTCATTAGTGGAGAATTAGGAATTATATTTTCATTTGGTATGAATTATTTTAATAAGAATAATTCCCATTTTATGATTCTTGGTGCAGATCATATTTTACCTGAAAATTATATTGACGAAATTATTAAAAATATGGAAAAAGATGGTGTGGATGTAGCATCAGGAATTATAGAAAATGAAATTACAAAATCACCTAGAGGTTCAGGAAGGGTTTTTACAAAAAAAGCTATGGAATGTATAGAATGGAAATATCAATCAAATTGGGGTTATGAAACTCATGCTTTGTTTAAGATACAATCAGAAGGTATGAAAACATCAGTATATCCAATTACAACAAAAACTCAAAGGCCAACTGGTAAAAATTACAATAAAAGGAAATTTTATCATATGGGTTTTTCATACAGAGCTTTAGGATATACTTCGTTTTATGGAATTGGTAGAGGGTTGACTATATCAAAAAAATTTGGACTGCATAATGGTTTAATATTTTCATTAGGTTTCTTTTCAAATCACAGTATTCGTTATAACAAAAAAATTTGTGAACATTGTAAAAAAAATCTAGAATACTCATGGAGAGATATTATAAATAATCCAAAACAATTATTTAAAAAAATTACAACCAGTTAATAATTTAAAAATAAAAATTATTCAATAAATTTTGAATGAAGTGAATTTTGGGATGGGACATAATTTTTATTAATTTCATATACAAAAACACCAATCAGTGGTCCAGGTTTTCGTTCAATAAATGATGATGATGCGTAAACTAATTGTAATGGACCATTATCATCTTCAGAATATTTTATGTCATCTGTATAAATTCCTGTGAATCCCGGAACATATGTTAAAGAAATTTGATTATTATTTGGATGAGTATATGCAACTAAAGAAAATGGAATCATTTTACCTAATAAAGTTTCATTCCAGAAATAATCAGTTCCACTAATTCCATCAGAATGAAGATATTTTTCAACTGGTACACCTGCTATTTTCATAAACCACATTTTTTTTAATTCATCTCCTCCACCGTCAAGTAGATACAATAAATTTTCATCAGAACTACTGAATTTTTGTCCAGATACAAATATCACCACATAATCACTACCTGTTTCTTGAAGCATATTCCATGCATCGTCAGGAGAGCTAAGAAGGATATTTGCAACTTTCTGAATTTGTTTTGAATCTATTGTTGCATTATCTACAAGTGTGGTTCTTTCAGACATTGTAGTAATCCAATACCCATAATCCCACCATGATAAAATTATAGAATCAGGAGGAGTGTTTAGTTTAATCCATTCCAAAGATTCTTTCCAATCATTTGTTACCACATTATAGATAGACCCTCCATTAAGAATTATAGCAGGAGTATCTAATATTGAATTCCAATTTGATGCAGAAAATGTCAATGGAATTATTATTAGAATTAAAATTCCCCCTACGTAAGAAAATTTAATGATATTATTTCTAATTGGATGTAATTGATTTTTACAATTCAAAATTTCTCGAATAATTATGGATAATCCTATTGATGACAAAAATATTATCGATAATGATGTAAAAAGTTCTAATCTTACAAATGCAGAACCAACATAGGCCCCTACTAATCCAAAAATCAATACAAATACCATCAAATCTTTTGGAAAATCTTTAGAGGATTCAAATTTGATTTTGTTAAAAATTATCCAAAATTCTATCAAATGTTTTGGAAAATCTTTAGAGGATTCAAATTTGATTTTGTTAAAAATTATCCAAGATCCTAAACCTGCAAAAATCATCAATACAGAATGCATAAAAAATGAATAGTAAGTGGAGGTAACAGAATGTTCAGAAACGGAATCAACTAATGGATTAGTTGTTGTTAAAAATGGATTTATTACATTCAAATATCGATAGTTAGGATACTGTAAAAATTGATTTTCTGTATTAAACATTATTAGGAATGCTCCAATTAAAATTATAGTTAATAACAAAATCAGATAATTTCGAATTTGATTTTCAGATTTACTGAATTTTTGAACAAATGAGCATGTAATTAAAAAAATTGTAGGTAGAATTAGAGCAAATCCTCCTAACCCCAATACAAAATCCACACCAGGTCTCTCAAACACCATTGTAGTCAATAATAATGAAATAACAAATGCAGGAATGCTCCAAATTAAAAATCCAAAGTCTTTTCTAAGAAAAGGAAGAACAAAAATAAAGATGCAAATAGGTATTATAAAAAACTGAATTCCACCCCAAGATGCAAAACCAAGTGCCATAAATATTCCACCTCCAATTAATTTAGATAGAGTAATTTTTTTATTATCAGATTTAATTCCACTTAAAAATAAATACAATCCAAATAATCCATAAAATAATCCTAATGGTTCAGATTTGAACCATCCCATAAATCCTCTAATGATAATTGGTACAGATATTGCAAAAAATAAAGATGCAAATAGTCCAGCAGTAGTTCCACCTATGACTCTAACAAGTGCAAAAATTATGATGGTAGTTAATGCACCAACTATACCTGGAAATAAAATTGTAAAATCATATAATTCCATGTTGCTACCAAAAATTTGATATGTTGTTGCTGCAGTCACATGCAACATTACTTGTGAAGTTGCTGAAATATCTCTCCCATTAGGATACCAACTTTTAACATCATGCCAATTATAATATTCAACTAGACCATTATTTACAAGAAATTCTGTTGCACGAAAATTAAAAAATGGATCAAATTCATGGAGTTCAGATCCATAATCTAAAACTTGTGAACGAAGCATAAGAGATGTTGAGAATGATAAAATTAATACTCCAATTATTAACAGATGTTTTAATTTGAAGGTAAAAGTCCCAATTTGAAATAATTGAATTTGTGTTATCATCAAATTAACTATATCTAGAATTATTATTACTATTTTAAAGTATAATTTATTATAAAAAAATCAATTTTACATTGTTGCTTGAGATGCATCATGAAACATCTGACTCTTTGCACAGCCAGCAGCAAGTTCATCACCTGCACCACGTCTCATAAGGCCTCGATATAGACCATCTTCAAGTTTTACACCTTCACGTTCTTCCCATTCCTCTACAGTGATAGAGTATTTCTTCTGAATTCTGTCTCTGTACCATTCTGGAATTACATTAAATGCACAGAATGGAACTATTCTAAGGTCTGGAGTAACATAGTGAATATCACATCTTTGTAATCTTTCCAAGTCTTCATTGTATTTGTCTTGGAAGTGCATCATACCAAGGAATAATCCCTTGACGTGCCATGAACCAACTGAATCAAATGATCTCTTCATGAGGATATTACCAAACATTTTTGCCAAGTCTAATCCTGCTGGTTGTTTTTTAGAATCAACAAAGCCTTTTAGTTTTCTTACAACCTCAAGCATCGTAAAGTATTTGTTTTTACCAGAACGAATCTCTTCTGCCTTATCTTCAAAGAGTTCCAACATTCCTTGAATATCACAGAATTTAGTTAATGGAACAAATTTCTTTGTATCTGCATCTTCAAAGATGTATGTTCCTGCACCACAAGCAAAGTGAATAGATAACTCATATTTTGGTTTACTTGAGAATGCTTCAATTACATTAGTTAGTGGCATACAACTTGGAACTGGGAACCAATCATCAACAGTCACTTGACCATCTGTTTGTTCTTCAATTCTTTGAACACAATCAGGAACTGTAATTCTGTATTTTTCACGTTCAGATTTACCCATTCTTCCAGTTAGTGATACTGGTTGGAAGTTAACAGCATGAACTACATCCATGTTCTTTTGTGCATATCTAATAATTCCGCCTAATTCATGATCGTTAATTGATTTGATTACTGTTGGAACAAATACTACAGTAGTACCTGTTTTTCTGCAACTATCAAGAGCATATGGAATTTCCCAGTGATTTTTAGGATTTGTTCTTGCAGTTACACCATCAAAAGAAAGATACAAGTTGTTACATCCAGCAAGTCTAACTTCTCTTGCGGCTTCTGGATCCATTGCGTGTCTAATACCATTGGTATTCATTTGAATATGGTCAACACCTTCTTCTTTCATTATTTTAATAACATCAGCAATATCATCTCTAAGCATTGGCTCACCACCAGTGATTTGCATAGAGTTTCCTGGAATTGGTCTTTCTGCCCTTAGAGTTTTCATCATACCTCTAACTTGAGTGTGATCTGGCTCATACATGTAAGCGCCTTCAAGACCTTTCTTTACATAAAAGAAACAATACCAACATGTCAAATCACATCTATTAGTTACAATCATGTTTGCTAATCCACTGTGAGACAAGTGATTAGAACACAAACCACAATTATTTGGACAAGAACATTTGTCCATCATTACATTTGGAGAATGTGCACCCTTACCATCCTGCCAATAAGTACTAAATTTCTTGTACATTTCATAAGAACCAAAGTATAATTCCTCACATTCACCGTGAGTTGGACAAATTTTTGACATGAAAACTTGACTATCTCGCTCAAAGACTTCAGCATCTAAAATCATGTTACAGTCAGGGCATATACTTTGAGTAAATCGGATAGTAGATTTTTTACCTAAATTTTTACTTGATTGATTGGAAATCTGAATTAGTGCCATTGTATATCATAATTTTTCAAAAAGAGTATATAATTTGTTACACACTACCCCCCGTGGGTAATTTAGTAGATAGGCATGTGGGATTTAAATAGTAAATTTATCTGATTAGATCGCATGACTATATCAGATAAAACAAAAAAATCCTTAGAAAAAATTGGACTTACAAGTTATGAGATTAAATCATTTTCAGAATTATTAAGATCAGGAGAAATAACAGCATCAGATCTTAGTCAAAAATCAGGTGTGCCATATTCAAAAATATATGAAGTGTTAGGAGGTTTAGAAGAAAAAGGATGGATTGGTTCTGATGATTCTAGACCAACTAAATATTTTGCAAAGTCACCATCCACAGGCATACAATCCACAAAACAAAAAATGGAAAATGACTTTTTACAAAATCAAAATATCATTTTAAATGAATTAGTGCCATTGTATGAAAAAAGTGGAACAAGTGAAAAGCCAGACATATGGGTACTTTCCGGAGCAATGAACATAACGACTAAAATTTTAGAATTAGTAGAAAATTGTAAAAATGAAGTAATGATCACCTTACCAGAAGTTGGCATAGACTTGGTCAAACAAGCATTACCAAAATTAAGAGCACTACATGATAAAGGCGTAAAAATTACAATTCTTACATCAGACAAAATCGACAAAGAATCAATTGCATCAATTAAAAGGGTAGCAGAAATTAAAATTAAAAAAGGTTTGTTTGGGGGCGGGATAATTTCAGATAAAAGATATGTTGTAATTTTATTAGGTCCAGAAGTTGCAGGAGAAAATTCTTCAGAAGTGATTGCAATTTGGGCAGATCACATTGGTTTAGCAGGATTTGCACGTCAATATTTCGAATATTTATTAAAAGATTCAAAGAAAACATAAGATATGAAAGAATTGGATGAAGGAGAAACACTGTTTGTAGGAACTGCAGAAGCAGAACATGTTGAAATGTACCTTAAAGCAATTTGGCACATAAAAGAAAGAGGAGAAGATGTAAAAATTAGCAAAATTGCAAAAATGCTCAACATAAGACAACCAAGTGTAGTTCAAATGTTAAAAAAATTAAATGTAAAAAATCTTGTAGAGTACAACAAGGCAGGTGTAACTCTAACAAATGATGGTGAACGAATTGGATCAAGTATGATGCGAAATAGTAGATTATTAGAAGTCTTAATGGATAGTGCACTCAAAGTAGCAATTGATGAAGAAATGGTATGTGGAATTGAACATCACATGAATAAACAATTTACGGATGCATTGTGTACAATGTTAAACCATCCAAGAAAATGTCCACATGAACATGAAATCCCAATTGGTGAATGTTGTAAATAATAAAATAAAAAATATCCCAAAAGATATATCATATTAAGAATCAGATTTAATATGGCATGTTTTTGTGGTTGCGAAACTCATGAAAAAAGTGATGATGGATTTAAAATTGCATGTGTAAAATGTGGACATGGACCTCAAAATCATGATGATACATTTAGAGATGCAGCAAGAAAGAATGAATCACAAAGTCAAAAACGTGACGCAGATTTTGGATAGAAAATTATTCTCCAATTATTTTAACTAAAACTCTTTTTGGTCTTTTACCATCAAATTCACCATAAAAAATTTGTTCCCAAGGACCAAAATCTAATTTACCATTAGTAATTGCAACTACAACTTCTCTTCCCATAATTTGTCTTTTTAAATGAGCATCGGCATTATCCTCACCAGTATCATTATGATCATATTGTTCAATAGGTTCATGAGGAGCTAATTCTTCTAACCATTTCTCATAATCATGATGTAGTCCACTTTCATCATCATTGATGAAAACACTTGCAGTGATATGCATTGCATTAACAAGACAAAGACCTTCCTGAATCTTACTTTTTGAAACTAATTCTGAAATATCAGAAGTGATATTAACAAAGCCTCTTCGTGTTGGTACTTGAAAAGTAAGATATTTTGTTAAGAATTTCATATAATTATAATACAAATCAAGCATTAAAATCATAAGGCAGACTCAGAACTCAAGATCCTCATCACTAATCAGACGGATAGAATCATCATAGCCTGTAAGCCAACTATTAGAGATATTGTTATTGAGTCTTTCAAGAAGCTTGATAAGTAGCTAATAGTTAGTCAAGCAAAATGGTTACAATTAGCACTCCAGCAACACTAGAAAGTTTTAGAAGATTTATTATTTCTAGTACTTGTAAATCCTATGCTCCTAGAAACTATTTGGGGGATGCAGAGGTATTTGCAGAAAGAGAAGACAAGTTGGGTGCAATATACGTAGAAGCTGCAGATAAAGTAACTTTAAAAAAAATTAGAGATATTACATTTATGAATGCAAGAGATGTTCTTGGAATAATTTATAATTCAAAAAGTGGGAACACGTCTCTAAAATGGCGTCAAATAAGAAGAATGGAAGGAAAAGTAACAGGAGAAGCTTCAGCAAATTCTTTAACAAACTTGGCAGAATCTGGAGTTCTTACTTTAGATTGGGTTGAAAATTATCTAAAGAAAAAATCAGAAGAAGAAAAGACTAAAACAGAAAACTAAACACTACGTTTTGTAATTTATAATAATATCATGATTACAAAAACAATAGATGAAAATTTAATTTCAGTTATTCCAGAAGATTCAGAAGACTTGTTAAATCTACGACGCATAATTAAAGAAAATGATAAAGTCATAGGAGATACAACAAGAGTTCTAAAACAAGATAAAGAATATTCAAGACCAGACAAAGGAGAAAGAATTAAAATTAGAATTGCATTAACGGTAGAAAAAATTTCACTTGATGAAGTTTTAGATAAATTAAGAATAGGTGGAATAATTTCTGAATCAAGTAACGAATCAGTACCTCATGGTTCACATCATTCATTTATTTTGCAACTTAATGACGGAATAACAATCTCAAAGAAAAAATGGCTACCAATTGAAAAAAAGCTTTTGAAATCAACAAATAATCAAACAAGTTTTGTTCTAATCGCAATTGATACTGCAGATTGTGGAATTGCAAGATTAAGAGGCACACATCTGGAATTTATGCCAAATATTTACTCAGGTTCAGGTGGAAAGAGATACAAAACAAGTTTCAATATTGAGAAATTTTTTGAACATGTGCATCAAGCAATAACATCTATTTTCAAGGAAGAGGATATGATAGTAATTTTTGGTCCAGGTGAAACAAAAAAAAGATTTGCAAATTTTATTCAAAAATCACAAAAATATAAAATTCAAGTTGTTGATGGAATTGATTCTGGAGGAGAAGATGGAATATACACATTTACAAAATCTCAAACAATGCATGAAATAATGTCCGATAGTAAATTAGCAAAAGCAGCATCAATAATTGATGAAATTATGATTCTTGCAAATAAAAAAAGTAAAAAATTCACAATGGGATATACTGAAACTTTGAATGCAAATCAAATGGGAGCAGTAGAATCAATAGTATTTTCAGATAAAATAATTCAAGATAATAATGAACAAGAGATAATGAATTTTTTAAATGACATTGAAAATAAAGGTGTTAAAATTTACAGTGTTGATTCATCAACAGATATTGGATTAAGGGTTACAGGATTAGGTGGAATAGTTTCTTTGTTACGATATTCTTTAGAAACTTAATTTGTTGATTCTATCAACCAATTCAAATAGGATTTATTTATTGAAGTAACATCAATTTCTGCTATTTCTGGAACATCATATGGATGAGTTTCAGCAATTACTTTTTTGAGTTTAGATTTATTTTTTGTCACAGTTTTGAATATTGCAATATATTCTGCTGAATTTTGGATTTTATTATTCCATGAGTAAACTGAGTCAATTTTTGAAATATGGACACATGCTACAATCTTGTTTTTGACAAGATCATGCGCAATTTTTAAAATTAATTTTTTATTAGGATATGTAGAGATAATCAATACGGGATTCATAGTAACCGATAAATGCCTGTGCTTTAAAAAATTAACAATTAATTTGGAACTTGATTTTATTACTGAAAATGCAATAATTTACGTCTTAATGGCTTGGGTAGCTATTTTTGTAACCGCAAAAGCTCTAAAATTAGAAAAATATGGGGTTGAGATTAAACCATACAGTCTTGTTTACAAAAATAAAAGTGTCAATGATGTTTTAATTAAAATTCTTGGAAGAACAAAGCGAGGAATCAAAGTATTTGCAAATGTTAGTGTAATTGCAGGTTTTATAATGATGGCTTTTGCCTTTTGGTTTTTACTAAATAATGTTTCAAACTTTTTTGTTGCACAATCAGAATTTAATGAGTTAACGGTGTTAATTCCAGGAATTACATTAACTTCAGCACCAGCTATCACATACTTTCTACTTTCAATTCCAATTGTATTAGTTATGCATGAAGGAGGACATGGAATTGTAGCTGCTCTTGAGAAAATTAAAATTAAAACTGGAGGCTTTGCAATTTTTATCGCAATGTTTGCAGGATTCGTAGAACCAGATGAAGAAGAATTTGAAAAAGCTAAAAAGATTTCTAAATTAAGAGTAATTGGAGCAGGTGCAACTTCAAATGTATTATTTGCATTAGTGTTAGGCGTTATACTATTAACAAATCCATTTTTTGCAATGGTAGTACCTGAACCATTATTGAGTATATTTTATGAATTACCTGATGGTGTTTTGATACTTTCAATAATAGAAAATTCAGGAGCTGAACAGGCAGGATTGCTTGCAAATGACATAATTACTTCGATTAACAATATACCAATTTTTAGTCCAGCAGATTTCCCCAGCTTGAATCCAGGAGAAACAGCTACAGTATCAATACTTAGAGACGGTCAGCCATTAGATGTTGGATTAACAGTAATGCCATCACCAGATGATCCTGAAAGAGGATTAATAGGAATCATGAGAGATAATTCATTTGCATATACACCTGTAATGAATTTCATTGAATGGAACGATCCAAATGTTTCAATGTTCTTGTTATGGTTATGGATGATTTCATTTTTCATAGGAATAATCAATATGCTTCCATTGCCAATTTTGGATGGTGGAAAATTTATTCATATTATTATTGATAAAAGAATGTCAGAACAGGCAGTTAAAATGACAATGTGGGGAATTTATGGATTTACCTTTGTGTTGTTTGGTTTGAATATTGCTTTATCATACCTAAAATCTGGTTGGTTCACAATATAGAAAAAATCTAGTCTGTCTAAAGAATCATTAATGAAAAAAATAATTAAATTTATGACCTGTGATAGATGTGAAAATCAAGCAGCATATACAAGAAAATATTCAGGTGAGAAACTTTGTTCTCAATGTTTTTCAAAATCTATTGTAAAAAAAACTGCTAAAACTATTTCAAAGTATAACATGATTAAACATGATGAATTAGTAGCAGTTGCAGTATCAGGTGGAAAAGACTCACTAGCATTACTAAAAGTTATTCACGAAATGTCATTAAATCATAATTTTAGAATTAAAGTAATAACAATTGATGAGGGAATACCAGGATATAGAAATGAGGCATTAGAAATTGTCAAAAAAGTTTGTTTAGAATTAAATGTAGAATATAAAATATATTCTTACAAAGATCTTTTTGATTTAACACTTGATGAGGCATTAGATTTAAGAGAAAATGAAAAAACATCATCATGTTCAATGTGTGGAACATTTCGAAGACGTGCAATGGATTATGCTGCAAAAGATATTGGAGCAGATGTAATTGCAACAGGTCATAATTTAGATGATACATTACAAACATTTGTGATAAACATGCTTTCTGGTGATACAACTAAAGTAGGTTGGATGAATCCAGATACAGCAGGAAATTCTTTAAGAAAAATAAAACCATTTTGTGAAATATACGAATCTGAAATTGTATTTTATGCATTTACAAATGACATGCCATTTCAATCAGAACCATGTCCGCACATGAATGAAGGAATAAGAACAGATATTCGTGAATTTTTAAATTCATTAGAAAGTCAACGTAGTGGAATTAAAAATAATTTGTATCAATCAATTATCAAAGTTTCTGAAGTAATGAAAAACTCCAATTCAAATACTAAAGAAAAAACAAATTGTGAAAAATGTGGTAGTGAATGCACAGGCAATGTATGCTCAGTTTGTATCTTGGTCTCAAAATTAAAATCAAATCAAACCTAATGCAAATATAACATATCATTTTAAGAAAAAACGGTAGTAGGTAGGATTGGGGCGCTAGCCGTGCCCTATTCTGAAACCGGCTATATGCAGAGATCAGTAACTGTTGGGTAAATCTCTAGATGGGTAATTCCCGCTTGGTGTGCGGAAATGAAATCACGCCGAGGCGGGTGGTTGCAGGACTAGAAATATTCGAAGGAATAACTTCTAAGACCGAACTATCGAAAGGGATGAGGTCCGGGAGGGAGCAATCCTAAGGTAGGACATCCACGCTTCCTCGTCTACGTGGCGGATCTTGTATGCCTTGAAATGGGGCTATTCGTCTAGACTGGAACCAACGGATCTACTACCTTTATAATTAAAACCAAATTTTTACGATTATGGAAGGAATAATTTCATTTGGAAATAAAAGAAATTATGATGATTTTAAAAAACAAATTCCAACAGAAGTATTACCATTATTTGATTCAATTAGAGAATTCTGCTTCAAACTAGGTAAAAATGTATTAGAAGATGTAAGAATGCACAGAGTTGTTTTTTGTAAATCAATGACATTTAGATGGTTTCTTGATGTAGAACCAGAAAAAGACGGAGTGAAAATTAAAATTCAAAAAAGCAGAAAAGACCCAATTGAAATTATTCAAATTAAAACAGATCAACAAATTTCAGAATTTACTGAATTTTTTAAAGTAGCTTATGAAAATATTCATTAATACAAAACATCAAACTTTGTAAATTCATTATTAAATTTCTCATTATGAATTTCAACATTTTCAACAATTGAATTAGCAGGACCAATATGAGCCCATTTAACAATAATGAGAATATTTTCTTCTGTACCCTCTAAAATACATTCAACACTTCCATTTGAAAGATTTTTTACCCATCCAAAAATATTATTTTGAATTGATTTAGCTTTCAAACTTTGACGGAAAAAAACTCCCTGTACTCTGCCAGTTACAACAAGTCTAACACGTTTATTGGACATTGACACAAAATTTAAGAAAGTTATTAATCAATTTTAGGTTTAAAGAAAAACTACTTTCTTTCTTTAATTCTAGCCCTACCAGTTTTTCTAGCAGCAATACTTCCTACCTTTGCACCAGGAGGAGCATCTCTAGAAACAGTAGAACTTTGTCCAACGTGTTGGTGACGACCACCACCGTGTGGGTGAACATATGCTGCTTGTGCAACACCTCTAACAATAGGATATTTCTTTCCTTTAGCTTTAAAACTGCGCCATTTGTTACCAGCACTCATGAAATGACGTTCAGTGGCTCCACCACCTGAAAGAGTACCAATCATAGCTCTATTTTTTGGATTAAGAGTTGCAAATTTTCCAGAAGGAAGTTTAACAGTAACACCATCATCACCATGAGAGAAAATAATTGCATCAGTTCCAGCAGATTTTACGATAGCACCACCATCTCCAAAATGTCTTTCAATATTACAAACAATAGTACCATCAGGAATATTTTGAACACTGATTACATTTCCTTTTTCAATTTTTGATTTTAAGCCAAATTGTAATGATTCACCAACTTTAGTTCCTAAAACTGCAGGAATAAAGGAAACAGAACCGTCTTCAAATCTAACTTTAGATAATGGTGCTTCTCTTCCACGCTCATGAACTAAATCTATAATTTCACCAGTATGATTTTCTGCTAGTGGAAAACGTGGATAAGTAGCAGTTTTTCCTACTTTACCAGTAGAAGTTGATCTAAATTGATTACCTCCACGGCCTCGTCTACGTACTAATGGTCTTTTACCCAAGTTGATCGTTTCCTGAAAGGAGGGGATATTAATCTTGAGGTGACAATCAAAATTTCAAGTAATTACCACAAAGGTATAAAAATTAGATTGAAGCCCATTTGTGTATGAGTCAAAATGCCCTTTCTCTCAAAGTTCTTGAAGCATACACAAGAGATGTTGGAAGAGGAGTAGCAAGAATTGATTATGATTCAATGGATACATTAAATGCATCAACAGGTGATGTTATTGAAATTAAAGGTAAGAGAAGAACAGTTGCAAAATGTCTTCCATTATACCCATCTGATGAAGGTAAAGGAATAATCAGAATTGACGGACTTGGTAGAAATAATTCAGGAATAGCAATTGGAGATACTATATCAGTTAGAAAAATCAAAGCAGTAGCTGCTGAAAAAGTAATAGTTGCACCACTAGAAGCAATTCCACCAATAGATGAAAGATATCTTGCTGATGCTTTAGAAAGTGTTCCATTAATCAAAGGAGACAATGTTATGGTCCCATATTTTGGTGGACGTTTAACATTTCAAGTAATTGGAGTAACACCAGCTTCTGATGCAGTTTTGATAACCCAAAAAACAGTTTTCCATATTGCAGAAAAAGGAGAAACACTGCGTGGGGTTCCTCAAGTAACTTATGAAGACATTGGTGGCATACATAACGAAATTAAAAAAGTAAGAGAAATGATTGAACTTCCTCTAAGACATCCAGAGATATTTGAAAAATTAGGTATTGAAGCACCAAAAGGAGTTTTACTTTATGGTCCTCCAGGAACTGGTAAAACTTTACTTGCAAAAGCAGTAGCAAATGAAAGTCAAGCTCATTTCATCAGCATATCAGGTCCAGAAATAATGAGTAAGTTTTATGGAGAAAGTGAAGCAAGATTAAGAGAAATTTTCAAAGAGGCAAGAGAAAAAGCTCCGTCAATTATCTTTGTAGATGAAATTGATTCAATTGCACCAAAAAGAGAGGAAGTTACAGGAGAAGTAGAACGTAGAGTAGTATCACAAATGTTATCATTAATGGATGGTTTAGAGGCAAGAGGAAAAGTTATTGTTATTGCAGCAACAAATAGACCAAATGCAATAGATCCTGCACTACGAAGACCAGGAAGATTTGATAGAGAAATTGAAATTAAAGTTCCAGATAAAAAAGGAAGAAAAGATATTCTTGCAATTCATAGTAGAAATATGCCTTTGGCAGCAGATGGTCAAGAATATCCAGTAGACATTGATAAAATTGCTTCAGTCAGTCATGGATATGTTGGTGCAGACTTGGAATATCTCTGCAAAGAAGCAGCAATGAAATGTTTAAGAAGATTATTACCAGTACTTGATTTACAAGAAGAAAAACTTCCACCAGAAACTTTAGATAAATTAATTGTAAATCATGACGATTTTACAAAAGCATTGATTGAAGTTACTCCATCTGGAATGAGAGAAGTATTCATTGAAAATCCAGATATAAAATGGGAAGAAGTTGGAGGTTTAGAAGATGTTAAACGAGAATTACAAGAAGCAGTAGAATGGCCAATGAAATATCCAGGATTATATGATAAACTAGGACACAATATGCCAAGAGGTATCTTACTTCATGGTCCAAGTGGAACCGGTAAAACTTTACTTGCAAAAGCAGTAGCAACACAAAGTGAAGCAAATTTCATTTCAGTAAGAGGACCTGAATTATTATCAAAGTGGGTAGGTGAATCAGAAAGAGGTATTAGAGAAATTTTCAAAAGAGCAAGACAATCATCTCCTTGCGTAGTATTCTTTGATGAAATTGATTCAATTGCACCAATTAGAGGAGCAGGTGGTGAAACTGCTGTAACTGAAAGAGTGGTCAGTCAATTACTTACAGAGTTAGATGGTATGGAAAATATGCACGGAGTAATAGTTTTAGCTGCAACAAATAGAGCAGACATGATTGATCCAGCATTATTAAGACCAGGAAGATTTGATAAAATTATTCAAATTCCACTTCCAGATAAAGAAAGTAGAAAGAGCATTTTGAAAATTAATGCAGAAAAAATACCAACAATTACCGAAACAAGTGATCCAAAACACATCGACTTTGAAAAACTTTCAGAAATAACTGATGGACTTAGTGGTGCAGATACAGCATCAATTGCAAATACTGCAGTATCATTAGTAATACACGAATTTTTAGATTCACATCCAGATGTGAAAGATATTGAGAAAACTAGTATTGATGCCAAGGTAAGTATGAAGCATTTTGAAGAGGCAGTAAAGAAAGTAAGAGAACAAAAAGACCTAAAGTTGGGTGAAAAACTAGTAGCCTCCTATTACAGGTAGTTTTAATTAAATAGTAAATATAATTCTCATAAATGTCAGAATATACAGGATACAATAAAGATTCATTAGAATTTCTTAAAACAAATAAAATCTTAATTGGAGATTCTGTAAAAATTTTGACCGACATTACATTTTCAGGAATTGTAATGCCAAGATATGAACACAGTGATGACAAACATATTGTTTTAAAATTAAAAAGTGGGTATAACATAGGCCTAGAAATTAACAAGATTGAAAAAATTGAGAAAAATCCATCAATAGAAAAAAATATTGAGAAAAACCAGAGAATTAAAAAAGATAATAATTTACCAAATATTTTATTACTATCGACTGGAGGTACAATTGCAAGTAAAATTGATTACAGAACAGGTGCAGTTACACCAGTATTAACAGCTGAGGAATTAAATTCATCAGTTCCAGAACTTAGTAAAATTGCAAACATTGACACAAAAGTACTATTTTCAGAATATTCAGAAAATATTATGCCTGAACATTGGTTAAAAATTGCTGAAACAATAAAAGAATACAGTAAATCAGATTACTCAGGAATAATTATTGCTCACGGAACAGATACTATGCATTACACATCAGCGTATCTTTCTTTTTCACTAGCAGGTTTTCCAATACCAATAGCATTAGTTGGATCACAAAGATCATCAGATCGTGCATCATCAGATGCAGCACTAAATTTAATGGGAGCAGTAAAACTCCTTACCAAATCAAAAACAAATGGAATTTACATAACAATGCATCAAGATGAAAATGATGAAACGATTTCATGTCATATTGGTACACGTGTAAGAAAAAATCATACTAGTAAAAGAGGAGCATTTCAAACAGTTGGTAATGATCCAGCATTTTTAATTATAAATGAGGAAGTTCATAAAAATATTAAAACAGATTTTTTTACAATAGATAAATTTAATCCAAAAATAAAAATAAATGAAAAAGTCGCTCTAGTAAAATATTATCCAGGATATGATCCAGATTTGTTAAAAAACATAATAGATTCAGGGTACAAAGCAATAATTTTTGAAGGTACAGGACTAGGACATATTGGGAAAAATATGTATCCAATAATAAAAATGGCAAACAAAAAAGGAATTTTCATGGGAATGACTTCACAATGTATTGATGGTAGAATAAGAATGACAGTTTACGAAAGTGGCAGAGATCTCTTAAATTTAGGAATTATTCCACTTGAAGATATGATTCCGGAAGTTGCATTAGTTAAAGCAATGTGGGTAACAGGAAATACTGAAAAATATGATGAAATTAAAGAAAATATGCTTAATCAAATTGCATCAGAATTTACAACATGACAAGATAACGATATGGAAAAATTTTCAATAAAAGATGTAGGCGTAAAAGTAGGCTTAGAAATTCATCAACAGCTTGAAACTAAAAAAAAATTATTCTGTAATTGTGCTCCTATCGAATCAGATGATTACTCAATCAAATTTCAAAGAAAATTACGAGCTTCTAAAAGTGAATTAGGTGAATTTGATCCAGCTGCTCTATTTGAAAGTACAAAATCAAAAACCATCATGTATTATGCAAATGAAAAAAGTAGTTGTTTAGTTGAACAAGATGAAGAGCCACCACATGAATTAGATGAAGATGCAAAAAAAATTGCATTAATCATTTCTTCTGCATTAAAATCAAATATTTTCAGTGAAATTTATCCTATGAGAAAAACGGTAATTGATGGTTCAAATACAACGGGATTTCAACGTACCATGTTAATTTCACAAGGTGGATTTTATAATGCTGGAGAAACAAAAATTGGAATTCAATCAATCTGTTTAGAAGAAGATGCTGCAAAAATTTTAGGAGAAGAAGGTAATGTTAGAAAATTTGGATTAGAGCGTTTAGGTGTACCACTAGTTGAAATTGCAACAGATCCTTTCGAAGTAAATTCAACAGAAATTAAAAAAATTGCATTATCACTAGGAAGAATTTTGAGAAGTACAAAAAAAGTAAAAAGAGGATTAGGATCAATTCGACAAGATGTAAATGTATCAATTAAAGACGGAGGTGGAGTTGTAATTGAAGTTAAAGGAGTACAACAATTAGATCAATTAGAAAAAGTTGTAGAATATGAAGCAAAAAGACAACATGGATTATTAAAAATTTCAAAAAAAATACAAGAAAGGGATTGGACATATGACGATGAGGATAAAAAAGACATTACAGAATTGTTTTCAAAATGTAAATCAAAAATTATTCAGAATGCAATAAAGAAAGATCAGAGAATTATAGCCATATCATTCAAAAATATGGCTGGAATGTTTGGATATTTACCGTATGAAGGTATCAGATTAGGAAAAGAGGTGGCAGAACTAGTAAGATTTTTTGGGATTGGAGGGGTTTTTCATTCAGATGAATTACCAAATTATGGAATAGAAAAATCAGATTTAGAAGAATTAAAGAATTTTTTAAAAATTAATGAAAATGATGCATTTTTGATTTTAGCATCTCCTAAAGAAAAAATCCATACAGTTATTGATCAAATTATCTTAAGAATAGAACATATCAAAAATCATGGCATACCAATAGATACAAGATTAGCTACTCAATCAGGTGAAACAAAATTTCTTAGACCAAGACCAGGAGCTGCAAGAATGTATCCAGAAACAGATATCCCTCCAGTAATTATCAGCAAAAAAGAATTAACAGAAGCAGAAGAAAATATTCCAAAATTATGGGATGATTCAATCAAAGATATAGAAATAAAATATAAGATAAATTTACAGCTTGCAGAACAAATTTTTGATTCTAAACATATTGAATTATTTGAAAATATAATTGAAAAAATAAAAACTAATCCAACATTTGTTGCATCAATTCTTTGTTCAACAATTACAAATTTGGAAAGAAAAGGATTAGATTCAAATTTATTAAAAAATAAAGACATATTCAAATTATTTGAATTATTAGAAAAAAGGAAAATTGCAAAAGAATCAATTGAAATAATATTTGAAAATATAATGTCTAAAAAATCAAAAAATATAGAAGAAGCTATGAAAAATACTTCAATTGAATCTATTAGTGAAGAAGATGTAGATAAAATTATCAAAGATATAGTAGATAAAAATCAAGAAATTATTAAAAATCAAAAAGAAAGGGCAATTGGACCATTAATGGGAATTGTAATGAAGGAATTAAGAGGTAAAGTATCTGGAGAAATAATTAATAATCTTCTTTTAAAAAATATTAAAAAGAAAATAGAAAGTAATTAATAAAAATGCGGAAAGTGGGATTTGAACCCACGAACTCCTAAAAGATAAGGATCTGAACCTTACACCGTTGACCAGGCTGGGTGATTCCCGCACCGTGAAATTTTAAATTCTGAGATAAGTTTCTTTATTATACAACAAAATAACAACATCAAATTAACCAAGTGATAAAATGGAATTTAGAGAAGTTTATTGTATAAGTTGTAAAAAAGTAGTTGGATGTTATAACATTAAATTTTTCACTGAAGACAAAATTGCAGAGATAATACAAACAAATCATGTATCGCATATTAGAAATGGACATGAAGTAAATCTCAAGAAATTAATAAAAAACTAATTTGATTTAATTTTTTTAATTGCTTCCACCAGATTTAAAATTCTATGTAAATTGGGATTGGAAATATGTTGATTCCAAGGTTGAGAGTATAAAATTACTTTTTTATTATTTTCAAGAAATTTTAATGCATTCAAAGGTGAATCATCAATAAATACATCATAATCTAAATCAGCTTTCATTGGACCATCAATTACTGACACATAATTATCATATACAATATTATGATGTTTTAACCAACTCTTTACAAAAATATCAGTGGAACGTTCTCTAGCAGTTACAATATCTATTTGACCAAAAATTGAAAGATCTTTTGTTATATCTGATAAATTTTCTTGTGTAGTAGGAATAGATTGCCAGTTTTTCCAACAATAACTTAATTCTGAATAAAAATCAAAGGGGTTAATATCAAATTTTTTCCAAAATTCCCAATCAGTTACTTGATTTTTAGAAATATGAGGTCTAATGGAGTTACTATAATTTAACCAGGACATTATTACATCTGCAAGAACGCCATCAACATCTAATGCAATTTTCATTACTATCAACTAATCAAAAGTTTTTTGAAATTCATCTAAGAGATTTTTTTGATGTTTACTAAGTTTTTTAGGAATATTTACAACCATTCGAACATACTGATCTCCTGTTCCTCTTGAATTAATATGAGAAACTCCTTTTCCTTTTAGTTTTATTATTGTATTTGGTTGACTACCAGATTCAACTTTGATTTTTTCATTTCCTTGTAAAGTTGGAACACTGATTTCACGACCTAATGCAGCATCAATCATAGAGATATCTTGATCATAAAAAATATCTTTTCCATCTCTATTGAAAAATCTATGAGGTTGTACTTTAACACGTATTACTAAATCCCCATTTACTCCATCAGGAATTTCATTACCTTCATTAGAAACAATATAATCACCAGAATCTATTCCAGGTGGAATTTCAAAGTCAACTTTTTTAGTTCCTTTAATTCGTCCTTGTCCATTACAATTACCACACGGTGTTTCTATCATAGAACCTTGACCTTGGCAAGTAGGACATGGTGCAGCAGTTACAAATGAAGCAAACCCCATATTACGAGTTTGTCTTACTTCTCCCTGACCATTGCATGTTGTACATGTTTTTTTATTAGTACCAGGTTTACAACCAGAACCCTGACAATTATTACATTTAATCTGTTTTTGTAAATTAATTTCCATTTTTTTTCCATGTAGCACGTCTTCTAAGGTTACAGTTGTTTGGTAAAGAAGATCAGATCCACGTTGTTGTTGAGTAAAACCTCCACCACCACGACCAAAAATGGATTCAAAAATATCATTAAATCCTCCACCACCACGACCTTGAAAAATATCATCATTGCTATATCGACCATCAACTCCAGCATGTCCATGTTGATCATAGGTTTGTTTTTTTTCAGAATCTGAAAGAATGGCATATGCCTCAGAAATTTCTTTGAAATGCTCTCCAGCATCTGCAGATTGATTACGATCAGGATGAAATTTTAATGCTAATTTTCGATACTGGTTTTTAATTTCATCTGGAGAAGAGGTTTTAGAAACTCCTAAAACTTCATAATAATCACGTTTTGCACTCATGAGTTATTTCCTCATCATAATTACACTATAAATGATTGAATTTGAGAAATTAGTTAGTTTTTGTATCATCAGTTGAATCGGATTTAGTAGTTTGTCCATCTGCACCTTGTTGTCCATCTGCACCTTGTTGTCCATCTGCACCTTGTTGTCCATCTGCACCTTGTTGTCCATCTGCACCTTGTTGTCCATCTGCACCTTGTTGTCCATCTGCACCTTGTTGTCCATCTGCACCTTGTTGTCCATCTGCACCTGGAGGAGGAGTAGCATTTTTGTATAATTCTGTGGTTACTTCATTAACTAAAGACTGAAGTGCTTCAAGTTTAGGTTTTAATTCAGATGGTTCTTTATCTAAAACTTCTTTCACTTCTTTTACTGCATCAGTAATTTTAATTCCTTGTTCTTGTGAAATTTTATCTTTTAAATCATGATTTACTAATTTTTCAGTAGTATAGATATAACTCTCTGCTTCATTTTTAAGATCAATTTTTTCCTTTTTTACTTTATCTTCATCAGAAAACTTTTCAGCATCCTCTTTTAATTTTTCAATTTCTTCTGGAGATAATTTTGAATTAGATTCAATAGTAATTTTTGCTTCTTTTTGTGTACCAAGATCTTTTGCGGTAACATTAATAATTCCATTTGCATCAATATCAAATTTAACTTCTATTTGTGGGACTCCTCTTGGAGCTGGTGGTAAATCAGTAAGATTGAAACTTCCTAATGAAACATTATCAGTTGCCATTGGTCTTTCTCCTTGAACAACATGAATAGTTACAGCTGTTTGATTATCAGCAGCTGTTGTAAAAACTTTAGATTTAGAAGTTGGAATAGTTGTATTTCTTTCAATTAGTGGTTCTCTTACACCACCCAATGTTTCAATTCCTAACGTAAGTGGAGTTACATCAAGTAAAACTATATCACTAGTAACATCACCAGCAATGATTCCTGCCTGAATTGCAGCACCCATTGCAACTGCCTCCATTGGATCAACACCAGATTCAGTTTCTTGACCAACTACTTCACTAACAAATTTTTTCACTAGAGGTATTCTAGTTGGTCCTCCTACCATGACAATTTTATTAATATCAGAATTAGATAATTTTGCATCTTCTAATGCTTTTAGTATTGATGGCTTACATCGGTCAACAATTGGTTCAATTAATTCATCTAGTTTAGCTCTTGTAATTCTCAGTTCAAGATTTTTAGCACCTGCAGAAGGATCATGGGCAATAAATGGTAAGTTAACATCAGTTTCCATTACTGTTGATAATTCAATTTTTGCTTTTTCACAAGCTTCTCTAATTCTTGTCATTGCAGTAGAATCAGAAGTTAAATCAACACCTTCTTTTTTCTTGAATTCATCTACAACATAATCAATTAGAACTTTATCCATATCAGTACCACCTAATTTAGTATCACCAGATGTACTAAGCACTTCAAATACACCACCACCCATTTCCATTATAGTAACATCTAATGTACCACCACCAAAATCAAAAACAAGTATTTTCATATCTTCTTTAGCTTTATCTAATCCAAATGCCAAAGATGCAGCAGTTGGTTCATTAATAATTCTAACAACATCAAGGCCAGCAATAGTTCCAGCATCTTTAGTGGCTTGACGTTGATTATCATCAAAATATGCAGGAACTGTAATCACTACTTTCTCAATAGGTTCTCCAACAAATGCCTCTGCATCTTTTTTAATTTTTTGCAGAATAAATGCAGAAATTTGTTGAGGTTTGTATTGTTTATCTAAAATTTTAAAAGTTTCATCTGAACCCATTTTTCTCTTAGCAGCAACAATGGTATTATCAGGATTTGTTACAGCTTGTCTTCTAGCAGGTTCACCAACTAAAAGTTCACCATCTTTAGTAAATGCAACAACGGATGGAAATGCTTTTCCACCAACAGTAGCTCCTTCAGCTGCAGGGATGATAGTTGGTTTTCCACCCATTACAACAGCAGCAGCAGAGTTACTTGTTCCCAAGTCAATCCCAATAATTTTAGTCATTTTTATCATTATTCTCCTTTTTTGAAATTTCTACCAACGTAGGTCTTATAATCCTCTCGTGAGAAATATATCCCTTCCTAATCTCTTTTGTAATGGTATTATCATCTAAATCAGGATCAGCAATAATAGAAATAGCCTCATGAAAATTTGGATTAAAAATTTCACCTAATGCATCAATAGAAGAAACATGATATTTTTGCATCAATGATTCCATATTTTTTAAAATTGAATTTAGACCATCTGCATTAATTTTACTTTCAGATAAGACATCTTTAGCTCGTATAAAATCATCATAAATTTTGATAAAATCTAAAATAAATTCATCATTTTTAGAATTAACACCACGTTCTATATCAGATTGTGTTTTTCTACTAAGATTTTGGAAATCTGCCAATACATGTTTTAATTTTTCTTCAAATTGAGATGTTTTTTGTTTTTCTAAATCCAATAGTTGAGTTAATTCTTCAACTGTATGTTCTACATTATCTGTATGTTCAGATTTTTGAGTAGAATCATTAATTTTAACTGGATCATCAGATAAAACTTCAACAGGAATTTCATCAGAATTATTTACATCAGACAATTTAATCAAAATAATTATTTAGCTAATTTATACCATTATTGAATAGTTTCACATATAGGATTAGCTTTTACAATTATTAAATTAGAATCTTGTTTTTTATTTTTAATGTTATCAAAATCAGATTGCGAACAAGATACAACAATTGTAGTTTTATCACTGTGAAATAAATTGAAATCTGGATCTTCATAAGCTTCAACATCACCAATATAATCACGTAATTTTGAAATTAAATTTTGGAGCATTTCAATTTTATCTCCACGCATTGCATGTTGATCAAGAGTCCAAGATAATGCAATTTTTGTTCTACTTGCTTTTAGATCATTTTTCTTTAAAGTTGCACGAATTTCATCAATTAATCTTTTAATGTAACCATCAATACCTTTTACACTCCCATTAATCAAATACATTAACGAATTTGAACCTTCAAAAGATGAACCCAAAGATTTTAGATCAAATAATCCACTAATCATATTATCTAAAAATATTTCTTGAAAATCATTGGAAGAAAGATCATTTTTTGTTATTTCATCTTTAGCATATTTACAAACTTCTAAAACACTACACAAACTAGAAAATCGTGATAAGACATCAATAGCATGAAAATGCTCGGAGGATGAAATGGCTACAAATTTTTTCTCATTTTTATTATCAGTGAGTAAATCAGATAGAACTAAATCTTCTTTACCATTAAATGAACCAATAATTTTTGGTTGTTGATTTAGATCCTCTAATGGATAGTAAAAATAAGATATATTTTTACCAATTTGAAATCCAGTTACATGTTCCAATAAGGAAATATTTTCATTATTACCTCCAAATCCAGTTGGAAGTGTAAAGATTACAGAGCTATTTTTCTTTAATGATGTAACTGCATCTTTGAATTTAGAATGAATTTCTGTTTTGATATCTTGACCTGTTTTTCTTATTCTAGGGGTAAAGAAAAGATATTGAGCTTTAGAAATAGCTACATCGATTGGTTCCATAGCTAATAATGGTTCATCTTCTTTTAACGAAGAAACATTTGGATAGGTTTTTGCAATTTCAGATTTTAGAGATATAGCAGATGGAGTTGATTCATCTATGATGTAGACATCAGCACCTTTAATGGCCATTTGAGATGCAATAGCATATCCTTCAGTACTAAGTCCATAAACAACAACTTTGACTCCAGACATATAATTAGAGATTATAATGAACTAAGGATAAACTTATTGAAGTATAGTAATTAGCAAAAATACTTGAAAATATGGATTGATATTCTAACACCAAAACAATTATTGTTTTCTGAACCAATAGTTGAAAGATTAGGGAAAAAACATAACATTTTATGTACTTCAAGAAAGTACGAAGAAGTTTCAAAATTAGCAAAAATACGTCATTTTGACCTTGTTTTTGTTGGAAAACATGGTGGTGGAAATAAAAAAAATAAGCTTAAAGCTAGTATTGAAAGAATAGATAAACTATCAAAGAAAATCCAGAAATTTGAGCCTGAAGTAGTAATTAGTTTTGGATCACCAGAAGCAGCAAGAATTTCATTTGGATTAGGAATTAAACACATAATGTTTTGTGATTCTCCTCATGCTAATGCAGTAATGCGATTAACACTGCCATTAATTCAAAAATTATTAATTCCATATGTAATACCAAAAAAGGAATTTTCCAAATATGGAATTAATGAAAAAGATATTGTACAATACAAAGCAATTGATGCAGTAGTTACCATGCAAAGGGAAATTAATGAAAAAATAGTATCTCCATTTAAAAATAATAATAAAAAAAATATTTTGATTAGAATAGAAGAGGAAGAGGCATCATATACATCAAAATCAAATAAAATCATTCCAATAATTCAAAAAATTGTAAATGATTTCAAAGGTGAAAATATTGTAGTATTAGGAAGATATACTAAACAAATTGTAAATCTACAAAAAGTCATTGATTCTAAAGTAAAAATTGTTAAAATGTCATTTGATGGAAAATATTTACTAAATAATACAGATATTTTTATAGGATCAGGTGGAACCATGACAGCAGAATCTGCTTTGATGGGAATTCCTACAATATCATATAATGCAGTTCCAAACATAGTAGAAAATTTCTTAGTAAAAAAACATCTAGTAAAAAGAGAATCAAATCCAAGTAAAATTTCAAATCATATTAAGAAAATTTTTGAATTAAATAACAATCAAGAGCAAAAAAGAGCAAAAAAAATTGTTAAAGAAATGGAAGATCCCATAGAAAAGTTAATTAAAATAATCAAAAATTAATTCTAATTTACTTTTAAGAGTCAAATTGAATTAAAAAGTTCATTAAGGGAATAGCAGTGCTCGATTTAGTAGCCCGGTAGTGTAGCGGTCAAGCATTTGGGCCTTTGAAGCCCGAGACGCAAGTTCGAGTCTTGCCCGGGCTATTTTACTTAAAAAATAAGGATTTTGTAACGTGAATGTAATATAGACAATATTACTGGGATTAGGTATAATGACAGATGTTATTTTAGGAATGGGAGAAGTAGGAGAGACATTATTTAATTTACTTGTAGATAGAAAATTTGATTGTATTGGAATTGATTTAGATAATTCAAAATGTAAAAATTATACTGAAAATAAAATTATAGAAAATCCACAATATCTACATGTGTGTTTACCAGGAGAATTAACAGGATTTACAGATATTGTAGTTAATTGGATTAATAAAATAAAAAATATTAAAGTAGTCATAATACATTCAACTGTAAAACCAGGAACCACAAAGACTATACAAGAAAAATTTTCAATGCCAATTTTATTCTCACCAGTTCGTGGAGTACATAAAAGATTTTTAAATGATATAAAAAAATATACAAAATTTATTTCATTTGATGGTGCAGAAATTGATTCTAAAATAAGAATAGATTTAGAAAAAAGATTTGAAAAAATAGATTGGATGTCAACAACAAAAACTGCAGAACTGGCAAAAATATTAGTAGATACAACATACTATGGATGGTTAATTAATTATGCTCAAATTACAAAAATGATTTGTGAAAAAGAAAATGTTGATTTTGATGAAATGTGGAAATTTGCAGATGAAATTCATGAAAATCTAGGAAATAGGCCAAAAATGTTTCCAGGAATTATTGGAGGACATTGTGTCATTCCAAATTTAAATTTAGTAAAATATGAAAATTTAGATGTAATTAAAAAAATTAATGAAATGTATGAAGGATTTAAAGAATAAATTTAATTTTTAAAAATCTAATCGAGTCAATAGTTTTGATGCTATAATAAAAAGAACAGTTGCAATTACTGCAAGAATAATCATTTCAATGATTACAAATTCATTAACAGTGCCAAAAATACCTGCTCTAATTATATCCACAAGATAGGTTAATGGATTTAGATAAAATGCGGTACGCAGTGGTTCAGGTGCAGTATCAGCTGGATAAAATGCTGAACTAACAAAAGCAAAGAAAAGAAAAACAGTATTAATTATAACATTAAACCCTTCACTTGAGCGTAATCGGGTAGAAATTATTGATGCTAATGAACCAAATAAGACCGATCCGGTGATTGCACCAAAGATAATGATTGGAATTGTTACTAATGAAAATTCGGCAGATTGAAAAATTACAGGATATCCAACTATGGCAATCAAAGATGCACTTACTAATCCAATTATTCCTATAGTGCAAATATTACTAAGAATGTAATGACTTCTAGTGAAGGGTCCGGACATAATTTGTTCAAACATTCCATGTCGTCTATCATTCCAAATTAAAATACCAGAAATTAACGTACTATTCATAATATTAAACCCAATCATACCAGATGCTAAAAATGCAGGATAATCAAGATCTTTACCACCAAATGGAACGTGATTAATTAACGGGCCATATGCAAAACCAGCTACAAAAATATAGATTAAAGGAAAAATAATTTGCCAAATTAAAAATCCAGGATTAAGTGAAATCGTTAGATTTCTATTAACAAGTCTAATTATTGGATGCATTTTCCTTCATCATTTTTAAAAATATTTCTTCAAGATTTGTTGGTACTGCAGATAAATCTTCAATATCTATATTATTTTCATTAAGTATTTTCAATACTCTAAGTAATACTAATTCAGATTGTTCTGAATGAATAATGATTGTAGTTCCAGTATCAAAATCAATTTTATAATCTGGAATATCAACTAATAAAGAAGAAATGTTAGATTGTTTTTTTAATAAATGAATTTTAATTGTTTTTTCTTTTCCAAATCTATTTTTTAAGGCATCAGGTGAATCTACAGTAAGAATTTTTCCTTTATCAATGATAGCTATTTCATCACAAAGGTATTCAGCTTCAGATAAAATATGAGTTGTGTAAAAAATTGTTAAACCTGTTTTAACTTTATTTTTTAAATAATCTAATAGTTTTCTTCGAGCTTCTGGATCTAATCCTACAGTAGGTTCATCTAAAAATAATAATTTCATATCATGCATAAATTCACGTGCAACTTGCACTCGTCTTCGTTGACCTATAGAAAGATCCTCATTTCTTTTCTTACGAATTTCGACCAAATTGAAATCTTTTAAAAGTTGTTCCAGTCTTTTTTTACGCTCAGTTTTTGAAATATTCCACATCATTCCATATTTATCAAGAGCTTTTTCTACAGATAATGTAGGTTCATAACTTGGTTGTTGTAAAACAACTCCAATTTTATCACGAATTTTTAGTGGATTAGAAATAGCATCTATGCCAAATATAGAAAGTGACCCAGATGAAGGTTTGATTAGAGTTGTAAGAAGTTTGATGGTAGTTGACTTTCCAGCACCATTTGGTCCTAAAAATCCAAAAACTTGGCCTTCTTTTACAGATAAAGTAAGATCATTTACAGCATTTATCAAACCATATGATTTTGATAAATGATTTACATCAATACAAGACATGAACAAACTGCGATCTTCCTATTAATTTAGGTAATGAGGTAATTATGAAAGAACTAGATCATTTGAAGTTATTTACAAAAAATAGTCAAGAAATTTTAAAAAGATGCGATCATTTTTACTAAAATTAATTAATAAAAATAATGAAATTTTTATTAATACAATTAATTTATGAAAACTATATGTCAGAATCACAAGATCTTATCAATAAATTACTCGAACAAAAATCAGAATTAACTAAGGAAATAATTGATCAAAAAATTATAGAAAAGAAAGAAAAAATTGGTGCAGGATATTTAACAGACCAAGGTGCATTATTTCTTATTGCATCAGATTATGGAATTACTTTATCAGAATCACAAAAAATTGAAGTTAGTCTAAAGGATCTATATGCAGGTGCAAAAGAAGTTTCATTAGAGACAAGAATCCTAAATATTTCACCTACAAAACAATTTTCAAGAAAAGATGGTTCTACGTTTGATCTACGAACAATGACAGTATATGATTCAGATTCTACAGCTAGTGTAAAGTTATGGGATGAAAAAGCAAATCTACCAGGTATTGAAAATCTAAAACCAGGAGATTTAATTAAAATCATAAAAGCCTATGTTAAATCAGATTTAGATGGTTCACCAACTATCAATATTGGTTCTGGATCAAATATCGAAACAATAGATACTGAAAGTCAAATTCCAATGATTGACAAAATTACAAAAGATATTAGTGAATTACAAGAGGGACAAAAAGATCTTGTAATATCAGGAATGATTGATGGAATAATTAGCGGAATGCAATTTACAAATTCTAGAGGTCAACCTGGAACTGCACTTAGAATGAGACTAAAAGGAAAAGAGGGTAGTGGTATGAGAGTAGTTCTATGGGGTAAAGATGAATCACTAATTCCAAATATGATTTCACAATCAGCAAATGTAAAACTATTAGGTGTTAGAGTAAAATCAGGAAATCAAGGATTAGAAATTCATGGTAATGAGGCAACAATTATTGAAATTGAAGGTGGAAAAGAAACAGAACCGATTATTGCAAGAATTTTGTCAATTATAACAACCGAGACTGGGAAAAACATGATAATAGCAACAGATAATCAAAAAAATATCTACAATATCAGTGATTTTTCAGATTCAACAAGTATCTGTGCTGAAGGTGATGTAATTGAATGCATGCCATCAAAAGTTTATGGTGGTTCAATTACATTGGATGAAAATTCATTTGTAAGAAAATTAGATAATGATGAAACAATTCCTTCATTATCTAAAATTAGAACAAAAATTATGGATGTAAAGGTTGATGAAAATTGTTGTATCGAATGCATAGTACTAAAAGTTCCTGGAAGAAAAGAAATACAAACTAAATCAGGTGAATCAATTTCCCTTTCAGAAATGTTTGTTGAAGATGATTCAGGTCAAATTTGGGTAAAGGGATGGAGAAATCAAGCAAAATTAATTGATAAATGTGAATTAGGAGAAATTATTTCCATTACCGGATTAAATACTAAATTAAATAATTTTGGAGAAGGCAGAATAGAATTATTCTTAACGGCACATTCAAAAATTATTAAGAAAAATTAAGAATTATCATCAGAAATACCTGATGCGGTTATTGTATAAGAAAAAAATTCTTTGTTAAAAGATGAATAAATTTCTCCATTAAATGATGATGAATTTTTAAAAAGATGAATTTTGATATGTGTAAAAAGATCAATAGCACTTGCCATATTTTCAACCTCTTTTCCATCCATGTTTCTAATCATATTAGTAACTACAATAGGAATTTTATTAGTAACTGCATAAAGTGATAATTCATACATATATTTCATAAATAAAGAATTTTTTTCAAATATAGATTGATTATTTTTATATTCATAAGAAAATAAATCAGTAATATTATCAATTACAATTAAAGAAAAATTGTTTTCTTGTAGATTTTTAATTGAATTAATTTGTTCTGAGGTATTTGTTATTCTAGATACAATAATCTTATCAAGGAAATTAAAATCTACATTAGATTTTTTTTGAATTTCTAATATTCTTTCAGGTCTAAATCCACCTGTGGTATCCAAATACAAAACCTTTCCACCATTTTTAATTGAATTAATCGATAATTGTAATAGTAGCTGAGTTTTTCCAGTTCCATTTCCTCCAAAAATATCGACAATTACACCATTAGGAATTCCTCCAAACAAAAAACGATCTAATTTTAGTAAACCAGTAGAAATCATCGTATACAATTAATAGAAATACAAGAAAAAATTTAAAGAATGTTAATTTGAACAAAAGGGATAAGGCTTTTATGCTGGCAAATAGGATTTCAAATTAAGTAAGTATTATGTCCCAACCAAGTAGTGCAAAAAGACCATTAACAGTTCTTCAAAAAAGTACAAAAAAGAAAGTCACAGTTAGACTGAAGAATGAAGTGGAATACAAAGGAAAAATGGACAATGTTGATTCATACATGAATTTGATAATGACAGATGCAGAAGAAATCCACGATAGTAAAACTATTGCAAACTATGGCAGAGTAATCGTGAGAGGAAATAATGTATTATTTATCAAATTAGAAAATGAACTTTAGTTAAATTAAGAGTGGTTTTATGACCAATAATTTTCTATTTACATCAGAATCAGTAACAGAAGGTCATCCAGATAAGATATGTGATAATATTTCAGATGCATTTTTAGATGAATATCTAAAACAAGATCCAAATTCAAGAGTGGCCGTAGAAACAATGGTAACTACAGATTTTGTAGTAGTTTCTGGTGAAGTTACATCTAAAGCAGTTTTTGATAAAAAAGCTCAAGAAGAATTAGTTAGAAAAACCATTAGAGAAATTGGATATGATGATAAAGAATTGATGTTTGATGGAGATACTTGTAAAGTTGATCTAAGATTACATTCACAAAGTCCAGATATCAGTCAAGGGGTAACAGCTACTGAAGAAAAAGAACAAGGTGCAGGAGATCAAGGATTAATGTTTGGCTATGCAACAAATGAAACTGAAGAATTAATGCCTATGCCAATCTTATTAGCTCACAAACTTATTCAAAAATTATCAGAAGTTAGACGAAATAAAATATTACCATGGGTAAGACCAGATGGTAAATCACAAGTTTCAGTGAAATATGAAAATAATAAACCAACAAAAATTGAAACGGTTGTAATCTCAACACAACATGCACCAGAAATATCTCAAGAAGAGATTTCAAATGAGATTATTGACAAAGTAATCAAACCAGTTTTAGGTAATCTTTGGGATGATAAAATTAAAATTTACATTAACCCTACAGGGAAATTTGTAATTGGAGGACCTCATGGGGATGCAGGTTTAACTGGAAGAAAGATAATTGTTGATAGTTACGGAGGATTTGGAAGACATGGTGGTGGAGCTTTTTCAGGAAAAGATCCATCTAAAGTAGATAGATCAGCATGTTACATGTGTAGGTATATTGCAAAAAATCTAGTTGCAGCAAAATTTGCAGATAGATGTGAAGTTCAACTTGCATATGCAATAGGAGTAGCAGAACCAGTGTCACTTTATGTCAATACTTTTGGAACAAATAAAATTCCAGAAAATCAAATAGAAGAAATTGTTAGAAAGAATTTTGATATGAAACCATCAGGCATTATTTCACAATTAGATTTGAAAAGACCAATCTACAAAAAAACTGCATCTTATGGTCATTTTGGAAGAAATGAACCAGAATTTTACTGGGAAAAAACAGACAAAGTAGAAACACTAAAGCAATCTGCTGGACTGCAATAATTCCAACACAGATTGAAATTTAATTTTAGATATTTTAGATAATCTTTTATGATTTCCGTTAAAATTACCAATTAGAATATTGAGATCATCTATTCCAAAAATAAACTTTGGATTTATTATTGCATCATGATAAGCATTTTCAAGATTAATTTTTTTAATTTTGGTTGTAGTTCCTTTAGAAAAAAGTTCAACATATTTTTTATAAGTTATAGAATCAGGCCCAACAAGATCAATTATCTTATTATTAAATTTCAATTGAGATATTGATTCAAAAATGACTTTTACAACATCAAACACATGTATTGGTTGAATTGAATATGTTCCAGATCCTGGAATTATTATTTCTCCAGATTTCATTTGTTTTTTTAGATTTTTTGAAAACAAATCATCTTTTCCAATAATATATGAAGGTCTAAAAATTGTGAAATTTAAACCACAGTCAATAATTTGCTTTTCTGCATTAAATTTTGAAATAAAGTAACCCAATGAAGTATTTGATGAAACACCTAACCCACTCAAAAAAATAATTTTTTTAATTTTAGCTTTATTACTTAAATTTACAACATGTTTTGTTAAATCAGTATTTATCATATCATAATCAGCATACACAGATTGTTTTCCTATGCCAACAAGATGAATTAATGCATCTGAATTTTGTATTTTTTTAAGAATATCATTTTCTTCATAATTCTTTGAAATTATTTTAGTTTCACATTTAAAATGTTTAAAATCATTTCTAGATATTGAAATTAATTCAATATTTTTTTCAGATAAATATTTTCGAAGATTTTTAGCAATAAACCCACTAGCTCCAGTAACAACAATCTTCATGGATTTAACCATAATAGAATTAAATCTATTTTAATTTTAAATCTATGTAAATAATTTTCAAAAATTATGAAATAAGAGTTAATACTACAAAATGAATACATCTCATGTGAAAGAAGAAAAAGTACAATTAAAAACAGGATATACTACAGGAAGTTCTGCAACTGCTGCATCAAAAGCTGCACTATTATCAATAATTAATCAAAAAAAAATTGAGAAAATAGATATTTTATTACCAAAAAGATCTTATATTCAAATTCCAATACATTCATGTAAATTTGAAATTGATGGTGCAAATTGCTCAGTGATTAAAAATGGAGGAGATGATCCAGATGTTACTCATGGAGCAGAAATTATTGTAGAGTTATCATTCACTGAAAAAATAAATGAAATTGAAATTGATGGTGGGGAAGGAGTAGGCATAGTAACTAAACCAGGATTAGGTTTGGAAATTAATAAGCCAGCTATAAATCCAGTTCCTAAAAAAATGATTATTGAAAATCTAAGAGAAATAGGAAAAGAAATTCTTTTAGAAAAAGGAATTAAACTAGTTATTTCAGTACCTAAAGGAAAAGAATTAGGACCTAAAACTGACAATCCAAGATTAGGCATAATAAATGGAATTTCAATTTTAGGAACTAGTGGAATTGTTATTCCATTTTCTACAGCAGCTTATGCAGCATCAATTAGACAAAATGTAGATGTAGCAATTGCAATGGGAAATGATACTGTAGTCCTTACAACAGGTGGAAGAAGTGAAGATTTTGCAAAAAAAATAATAGAATTACCAGAACATTGTTTTGTACAAATAGGTGATTTTTCAGGATATGCAATTCAACAATGTAGTAGAAAAGATATCAATAAAGCATATGTTGTTGGTTTTATTGGAAAGTTAGCAAAAATGGCTGCAGGAGTTAAACAGACTCACGTTAAAGGATCTAAAGTAGATATGAGTTTTCTATCGGAATTAGCTCAAAGATGTAATGCTAATGAAAATGTAATTCAAGACATAAAAAAAGCAAATACAGCAAGACATGTTTCAGAAATTATTCAGAAAAATAAAATTGAGGGGTTTTTTGACTTAATTTGTAGTGAGACGTATAAACATATGAGAAAACATTCTGAGGAAAAAGTTGTAATTGATGTAATATTATTTGATTTTGAAGGAAATATTTTATCTAGAAAATCTGAACAGTAAGGTATTTTATTAAAGTTAAAAGATTTTGATTATGGAAAAAATATCAGTTCTTGCTATTACTAAAAATGGAATAAAAATTGGAGAAAAAATAAAAAAAATATTTCCAGATTGGGATATATTTGCACCTTCAAAATTAACAACTGAGGTAACAGGGATTACATGGTATTCTGAGCCTACAATAGAAAAAATTGTAGAACTTTTTAAAAATAATAATGCATTAATTTGTATTTTTTCATTAGGTGCAGTAATTAGATTAATTGCTCCATATTTGAAAGATAAAAAAATAGATCCTGCAGTAATTGTAATTGATGATAAAACAAATTTTGTAATTAGTGTTTTATCGGGACATATAGGAGGAGCCAATGAGCTTACAATAGAAATTGCTGAAAAATTGAAAGCTTTACCTGTAATTACTACAGCAGCTGATGTTAACAAAACAATTGCAGTTGATCTTATAGGAAAAAAATTTAATTGGAAAATAGATGATGATTCTACAGTAACAAAAATTAGTGCACATATGATAAATGAAGAATCAATAGGTGTAGTTCAAGAAACAGGAGAGAAAAATTGGTATACAAAATTACCAAAAAATGTTTTAATTTATAAAAATATAGAAGATTTAAAAAAATCAAATTCTAAAGCTTGTCTCATAATTTCTGATAAAATAATTAATGATGAAATAATTAATGAATCTGTGATATATCGTCCTCCAAGTTTAGTAATTGGGATTGGATTGCATTGGGACACTACAAAAGAAACTATTAGAGAAGGAATTGATACTTGCTTAAGAAAATTTAAACTTAGTTCAAAATCAATTGCAAAATTAGTGTCAATAAAAAAACCTGAAGATGTACAAGGTTTAATTGATCTTGGAAAAGAGATGAAGATTCCAGTAGAATATGTAAATAGAGAAGATTTGGCTGAAATTTCTGCTCCAAATCCATCTGAAACAGTAAAAGCTTTTGAAGGAACTGCAAGTGTTTCAGAAGCTGCTGCCATCAAAGTATCTGAAGGCCAATTAATAGTAGAAAAACAGAAATTCCCACCAAATTTGACTATAGCTATAGCGAGGATAATGAGTTGAAACGAGGATTATTACTAATTGATAGAGGTAGTAGAGAAAGAGAAGCATCTGAAGAGTTAGATGTAATTTGTCAGGGTATCAAAGCAAAAGGAGAATATGTTTTTACAGATTATTGTTTTCTTGAAGTAGAACCACCATATATTGAAGATGGAATTAACAAATGCCTCAAAGAAGATATTGATTCTTTAACTATAGTTCCTTACTTTTTGTATCCAGGTAAAAAAATAAAAAATGCGGTTACGGATGTAATGAAATTTCAAAAAGATACCAAAGTAAAATTTCTTGTAACAAAACAAATGAGTATGCATAAAACATTAGTGGATGTTGTTGAAAATAGAATATCTACAGCATTAAAAGAAAATCAAATTACTCTTACTACTAATGAAGTAGATGTAATGATAATTGGACATGGAAGTAAAGATCCTAATGCACAAATGTCATTAGATTACATTGTAAATGAATTAAAAAATTCGTATAGAAATGTAAGTAGGTGTTGGTTAGAGATAGAACAACCAGATATTTTTGAAGGTATTAAAAAATGTGAAAAAGATAATCCCAAAGTATTGATAATTGTTTTTTATTTTCTTCATGAAGGAGCACACGTTAAAACTGATATTAATAATGATTTGATACCAGCATTAAAAAATTCTAATATGAAAAACACATTCATTACAAAACATATAGGGACAGACGAAAAAATAATAGATTTGATATTAGAAAGAGCAAGAGAGGTAGAAAATGCAAACTAAAAAAGGTCAATCAATTGAAGATGCTAGTATGCAGATGATTGAAGATGAAATAGGATCACATGAATTTAATGAAAAAGAATGGCCTATAGTTAGAAGAATTATTCACTCAACAGCAGATTTTGATTTTGCAAGTAAGAATAAATTAATTTTTCACAAAGATGCAATTCAAAGTGGTATGAATGCTTTGAAAAATGGTTGTAGTATAGTAGTTGATGTTAATGGAGTAATTGGAGGAATGAATAAACAAAATCCTAAAGATTTTGGAAATAACATAGTTTGTAATATTTCAAAACCAGAAATTATGGAATTGGCAAAAAAAGAAGGTAAAACTCGTTCCCAAGTTTCAATGAGAGTTGCTGCATCAGATATTGATGGAGGAATTGTAGCAATAGGAAATGCACCTACTGCTCTTCAAGAAGTAATTCAGATGGTAAAAGAAGGTATAGTCAAACCTGCATTAATTATTGGAATTCCAGTAGGATTCATCTGTGCTGCAGAATCAAAAGAAGAATTATCAAAAATTGAAGGAGCTCCATTCATTACCAATATTGGTAGAAAAGGAGGAAGTTCATCAGTGTCTGCTACAATTAATGCAATTTTTAAACTAATTAGAGCAGAATCATCTACGTGATTGATTGAAACAATTTTTGACAAAAATTTCAGCATAATTAGAACTATCAAAATAAAGATGACCATATGATGCAAGAGTATTATTTTGAATTAATCCATCTTGATGGTTTTTAATTCCTTCACCAATTTCTAAATTAAAAGCAAATTTAGAATCAGATGATACAGATTCTAATTGAGAATAATGAAATTCATGACCACGAAATGCATGTAATGTATCAGATAAAATATTTTTAGAAGATAATTTTCCTTTTGTATAATTTAATCTCATTTTTTTTGTCATTATTGTTTCGGCATCAAATAAACCAACCATTTTGTATTTTTTCTTATTATTATTGATAGATTTTGTCAGATACATCAATCCCCCACATTCCGCATAAATAGGAAAATTATTTTCAGACAATGTTTTGATCGATTTTTTCATAATTTGATTTTTTTCAAGTTCAGTTCCTAAAATTTCAGGAAATCCACCTCCAATGTATAATCCATCACATTTTGGAATTTTTTTATCTTTTGTTGGACTAAAAAAAGTGAGTGATGCACCACCACGACGTAATGCATTTAAATTATCATCATAGTAAAAATTAAAAGAATTATCTAAAGCAACTGCAATTTTTACTTTAGTTTTTTTAGAATAATTTTTAGAATTTTTTAAGAGTGGAATAGGGTTTTTGATAATTTTTAGAATTTCATCAACATTAAGTGATTCTGAAATTAATTTTGAAATTTTTAGAATTTTATTTTTTAAAATTGTATTATCATATGTAGAAATTAATCCAAGATGTCTTGATTCTAAATTTAAGATAGGGTTTTTTGGAATTACTCCAATAATAGGTAATTTTGTTTTTTCTAAAGCACCTCTACAAAGAATTTCATGTTTTTTACTTCCAATTTTATTTAAAATAATTCCAACAATTCTTGAAAATCTATGAAATTTTTGAAAACCTAAAGCAATAGCAGCTATTGAACGAGCAGTTTTACTTGCATCTAATACTAAAATTACAGGAGATTTTGTAATAGAAGCTACGTGATGAGTACTTGCATAATTAGAATTTCCTTTGAATCCATCATAATACCCCATTACACCCTCAATAATAGAAATATCAGATTTAGAATGAGATGTAAAACTATCTAAAACTTGTTTTTGACCCATTAACCATACATCAAGATTGTAAGTATCATTTTTTGAAATGGATGTTAAATAACTAGGATCAATATAATCAGGACCTACTTTGAAAGGTTGTACAGAAAAACCTCTCTTTTGTAATGCATAAATAATTGAACATGTGATCGATGTTTTACCAACACCACTAGTTACTCCAGCTAAAACAATTCGCGGTATTTTCAATGTATGTCGAGAATTTTTTTTTTATTTAAATTAATACCTTCAGAAAATAACGAATGTTTTTACCGAGAAAAAGTAGTGAATAATTATGGAAAAAGATGGCTTAACTATTGTCTATACAGGAAAAGGGAAAGGAAAAACAACTGCTGCATTAGGAATTGCATTAAGGGCTACAGGATATAAAAAGAAAATATGCATGATTCAATTTATCAAAGGTTCATGGCATTATGGTGAAATGAATTCATCAAAGAGATTAGAGCCCGAATTTGAAATGGTTGCAATAGGTAAAGGATTTGTTGGCATAATAGATGATAAAAGTCCAAAGATAGATCATGAAAATGTTGCAAAAGAAGCAATCAAAATTAGTAATGAAAAAATTCAATCAGGTAAATATGACATAGTAATTTTAGATGAGATAAATTATGCAGTAAATCTCAATTTAATTTCACTTGAAGATGTTTTAGATTTAATTAACTCAAAACCCCAAAATGTAGATTTAGTATTAACAGGAAATTATGCTAAAGAAGAAGTAATTGAGGCTGCAGATTTAGTAACAGAAATGAGAGAAATTAAACATCCATTTCAACAGGGTATTAAAGCAAAAAAAGGGATTGATTTCTAACGAGCAACATTAATGTACAGATTGGAAAGTTTTAGAAGAATTGTCTACTGAAACTCAAGAAATGCCTGAACAAGGTGAAATTATTCTAGCCACAGTTACTAAAGTAATGGATCATGGAGCCTACGTTACATTAGATGAATATGATGACGTTCAAGGATTTTTACATATTTCAGAGATAGCACCAGGATGGATTAGATCAGTAAATAGATTTGTCAAAGATGGGGAAAAGAAAGTTTTACTTGTAAAAAAAGTAAAAGCAAGAGACATAGACTTGTCATTAAAACAAGTTTCAAAAGATCAAAAAAAGCAGAAACTAAAAGAAGTAAAAAAATATGAAAAAGGTAAAACATTATTAGAAAATCTTCAAGAAAAAATAAACTTAACAGATGAAGAAGTTGAAAAATTAGAAGATAAATTCTATACAAAATTTGATTCTGTTTATGATGGATTCATGGAAATTGCAAGAAATGGAATTAGCATAGTTACAGATCTTAAACTTACAAAAAAAATTACAACATCAATTGAAGAAATTTGTTCAAAAATTAAACTACCATCAGTAGAAATTAGAGGAATTATGGAAATAACAAATAACAAATCAGATGGAGTTGAAATTATTAAAAAAACATTATTGGATATAATAAAAAAAGATTCAACAATGGATATTACATATCTAGGAGCACCAAAATATAGAATTTCAATTACTTCTGAAGATTTTAAATCTGCTGAAAAATCATTAAAGCCAATAATTGAAGAAATTCAAACTAACATAGAAAAGAAAAAAGGTTTATTCAAATTTACAAGAGAAGATTCAAAGAAAACAAGAGAAAATTAAAATGAGATTTCAATTACGAAAATGCTCAAAATGTAATCATTATACATTAAAAAATAAATGTCCAAAGTGTAGTGAAGAAACAAAATCAGTACACCCAGCTAAATTTTCTCCAGATGATAAATACATGCGATATAGATTAGCAGAAAGATATTCCTAAAATAATATTTATGGAGCAAAAGTTCCAGTTAACTTTGCTTCTGCAAGAATATGATTCTTCATTGCATCTTCTAACTCTTGTTTGGAGTAACCTTCTTTCAAATCTAATTGAATATCAAGAGCATAACCTTTGAAGATGTATGTATGTCGTCCATTAGGTGGTGCAGGTCCCCCATATCCAATTTCATCAAAATCTGTTTTTCCATCTATAATCAAATTTTGTGATGGAAAATCAAAATATTGTAACCAATGAACCCAAACCTTTCCAACTGCAGCCACTGCATCAGGATCATCCATAATCAACCCAATACTCTTAGTACCTTCTGGAATTTCATTAAAATTTAATTTAGGTTGTTTGTTTTCAAATTTATAACCAAATTTTTTTGGAATTTCTTCACCTTCATTAAAATCAAAACTAGTTATAGAAAATTTAGACATGCATATTCAATAAATTATTTTTAAAATAAAGTTTACTAACTTTCAAGAATAATTTTATCATTATGTATAGATAAAATAGAACTCCCTAATTTTTTGATTTTACTTTTAAGTTTTTTATCCATTGTACCAATTATACTTTGATTATTTTTTACATAATTAATTAATTCTTGATCTGCATAATTTCCATTAATAGAAATTATTTTAAATTTTTTAATAAAATTTAACGTCGTGATTATTTCTTGATTTTTTTCTGGGATTTCTTGTAATTTTATTAATTCATTTTTAACAACAGTGGGAACAATAAAAGAAATTGATCCTATATCCATATCTAGATTATCAATATTTTTGATTCGTCTAGTTGCTAAATGAATTAAAAAATTAGTATCACAGAGTACTTCAACCAACTATACCTGCACCAATTAATCTCCATCTTTCAGCAATTCTTCTACTTATTGCTACATGTCCATTTTCAAAGATGCAAGCAGGTCGTCTAAGTTCAATTTCAACATTAGAGGATTTTGCCTTTGTGACTTTACCTAATACAGGAGCAGTTCCAATGTTTAATCGCAGTAATTCACCTGTTTGTATTGGATTAACTTTGATGTCTTCAGTAGTTCCTACAGCAGAATCAAACAAATTAACATCAAGTTTCAGTAAAGTAGAATTATCAGGAAGTGTTCCAGGTTTACCAATTACTGAACCAATAAAGGAATCACTTCTAGTCATAGATGGATCTAATTTTGTACCAATTGCAACTAATCCTCCAGGTTTTACAGATTCAACAATACCAGCTGCGGTTCCTAACGAAGTTATTTCTGTAAGAATAGGTTCATAAGATTTCTTTTTTTCATTCATGATACCAGGTTTAATTTCAATTTCATCGCCAACGTTAAAAATTCCTTGAGTTAAACTACCACCAATTACACCTCCTTTGATATCTTTTAATTTGATACCAGGTTTGTTTACATCAAAAGAACGTAAAACATGCATTACAGGATCAGCTTTTTCATCTCGTTCAGGCGTCTTTATTGTAGATTCAATGGCACCAATTAATGCATCAATATTTAATCCAGATTGAGCAGAGATTGGAATAATAGGAGATTTTACAGCATTAGTTCCCTTAACAAATTTTGTAATATCTTTATAATTTGCTAGTACCTCATCATAAGAAAGTAAATCTACTTTATTTTGAAGTACAACTATTTGTTGAATTCCAAGAGTTTGAAGAGCTAAAAGATGTTCTTTTGTTTGTGGTTTAGGAACTTTTTCATTTGCTGCAACTAACAATAATGCACCATCCATTAATGCAGAACCTGAAAGCATATTTGCCATCAAACTTTCGTGTCCAGGGCTATCTACAAAACTTACAACTCTAGATAACTCACTTTCACCTCCACAATTATTACATTTGGGGGTTGTAGAATATCCTAAAGGTTCTTCACATTTTTTACATTTGTAAAAAGCAGCATCAGAATAACCAACACGAATTGTAATTCCACGTTTTAATTCTTGACTATGTACACTTGTCCAAGAACCAGTTAATGCTTGAATAAGACTAGTTTTTCCATGATCTACATGACCGGCAGTTCCAATGTTAATGCATGGCTGATAACCATATTTTTTAATGTACCAATCAGGAAGTGTGTCTCTCCAATGCATGAGTCAAAATATAGAATCGGTATATGTTAAGTTATTCTTTCTTATCTTCAGTTTTTTCAGCTGCATCTTCAGCAGGTGATTCAACAGGTAATTCTCCATCAAATTTACAATTAATTTGATAAATTTCTTCAGAAATAGTATTTCCGCGTATTAATTTTCTAACTCTATCACCATGTTCTGCATCATGTAAACCAACACCTTTAGAAAGTAAAACACGTTTTCTTGCAGCACCATGAACATCATCTCTCATAGGAACTCCTGATTTGTCACTGCCTCCAGTGAGTTTTAATTTCCCACTTAAACCAACAACTGTAGCGTCTGTTTCATTTCCTAATTGTAATCCTAACAATGGATTTGCATCACTATCTTTGAGTTCTTTCGATAAAGATTTTCCTTTAATATCAGATATGGTAAGTTTGAAGTTTGCCAAGTATTCAAAAAAAACGTTGAAGTACTAATTAACCTTTGGACATTTATTTTTAAATTGAGATTAGTATAGATGACCATGGGAAAAGAAATTGAATGTCCAAGGTGTGAAAACAAAATGGTTGATATGCAAGTATGCCATATGTTTTGTCCAAATTGTGGCGCCCATTTAGATTGTTCAGACAAAGGAAGTTATTGGTAATTACAATCCAGATCGATCTGGAATATAATCTGAAGCCATATTGATTGCATGATCTTTCATGATTTCAAGATAAGTATCATAATCAGCTTCAAAATGACAATGAGGGCATTTTACAATAGTAATATTGTCATCTAAAACTGCAACTCTTTCACATTCGGGACATTTTGCATCCATGAAATACTTTCTCAATGAAGATATTTAATCATAATTATTGAAACATATCTTAAGCGGAATTAGTTTAGTCTGGTATGACGTCAGCTTCCCAAGCTGAAGGTCGCGTGTTCAAATCCCGCATTCCGCATTAAATTTCTCTAATTGCTTGCTCTATAATTCCCCTATCAGGTGCTTTTGGGAAATATTTCAAATAGGATTTAAGATCTTCTTTAGCATCTAAATTTTTATTTAATTTTTCTCTAAGATAAGCACGATTTTTATATATTTTAGCAGATCTTTTTGGATTAATTTCAATAGCTTTACTGTAAGAATTTTCTGCTTTTTCAAATTGATTTGTTTTTAAATAAAAATTACCTAACCCATTTAATGTCAAATAAGATCTACTATTAATTTTCAAACTTTTTTCATAAAATGAAATACATTCAGCAGAATTTTGTTGATTAAGCATTGTACCATACAAATGTAAAGCAGTGGAATTACTTGAATCAAGTTCTATAGATTCTTTTAATAATTGAAGTGCTTCAATAGAATTTTTTAAAATATTTTGTTTTTCAGAATTAAAACATAATCGATTGGATTTATCTTGAGAGTTATTTTCAAGTGTAATATTAGATAAAGTGTCAGACGGTGCTATGATAATCAATAATCTTCCTTCTTCAGACCACTCCCTATCAAAAATATCTTGGGGAATTGCACCTTCTTGTTGTTCACCTTCTCGATTACCTTTTTGAACATAATGAAGAATTGTTTTTTCTTCTTCACTGTACCCAGTTATTACTGAAGCATGTTGTGTAATTTCAGGAATACCAGGAAGAAGCACAATTGGAGGAATACCAGAATCAATAATTTTTTTTAATTCAACTAAAGAAGAATGAATTATTTTACATGATAAGCCATGTCGTTCAGCAAGATCTATTCCCTCAATAATTATACTTCCATTAAAATCAGAATATTGTTTAGCAGATTCAATAGCTTCAGTCATAGGCAATTCAACATTCCAATATCTAGATACGACATTAACGGGTAACGGAAGACAAATGTTTTCTTCCTCAACAAGAGGCAAAAGTAATTGATGATCCTCTTGTTCCATAAAATTAAGAAATTTTGAGAGTTATTAATATCAATCAGAGAGAACAAAAATGTTCTATTAGATTATTACCGTCAAGACTCATTTCAGGATGAAATTGAGTTCCAAAAATTAGTTTTTCTTTATGTTGAATAATTTCATATTTACAATTATTGGATTTACCAATTGAGATTAACATATCAGGTAATTTAGAAATTTCATACCCATGACTTTCAAATACATTTAATGAATTATTTGCAATCAAATTATTTTGTAAAATTTCAATTTTTTCATTACCTTTTTGAATAGATTCTATTTTTCTTATTGTGCCTCCTAATGTAAGTGCCAATATTTCTGCACCATAACAAATTCCAAGTAATTTTTTATTATTTTTAATTGAAAAGTTAATAATTTTAGAATTTATTTCATTTATTTTTTTATCATTTTTTCTTCTTCCAGATAAAATAATGTATTCATATTTTTTTAATGAATCTAATTCTAAAATATAAGGAGTGTATTTTTCAAAGAAAATTTTTTTTTTATTTAAAAAATCTGTTAACTGTTTTGTATAGATAGAACCATTATCAACAACAAGAAGCAATTAGTTGCCAACCTCAATGGATACATAATGTATTTCAGGCAATCCATCTTTTACATATATAGTTCCAATATTGAGATGTGCATCTTCTTCCCACATGAATACTCTGTCACTACGTGGCTTTACAAAGTCATCAATAAATTCAGATAAGAAATCTTCTGTATCAGCAAGATCATCTTCAGTAAAGAAGAACAATTCTCCTTCATTAAATGATAATGGAATTTGGATTGATGTAGGTTCAGAAATTACAATCTGATTCTTTTCAAATATAGATTTTATAATGTTAATTCGGTCATTTTTAATTAATTCAACATAATTGTTATCAGCAGTAGTTGTAGTTGATGCCACACCAGATACCTTTTTCAAATATTGTTCAAATGCTTCTTCTTGAGTAGCACCTAATCCAACAAAGTATTCTCCATTAAACGCTGCACCTACTGCTGCAATAGTTCCTAATTGAGCAACTACGCCACCAGCACCAGCTGTATAAACTGGAATAAAGTATACATCATGATCACCTACACGATACAAAATATTATCACCAATTCTTGGATTTCTTAATAATGTCTTTAATTGAGCAAATTCAGGATCTCTATCTAATGCCTCTCTTACTGCAGTAGGTCCAATTAATTTAGTTGAAGAATCTAGTGGAACTTCATAAAATTGTAAATCACCTAAGTTGTCAAGATCATTTTCAACTACCATATATCCTGCAAGATTTCTTCCCTGTGATCCTTTCAATTCTAATGAAAGTAATCCTAAGAAGGTAGTTTGTTCAAATCCAGGTGGCTTTGCTTCAACATAATAAGTGTCAAGACCGCGAGGAATTTCATAAAATTCATTTGCTTGAATGAATGTTTCAGCATCAGTTACATGGTAGATATTGTACATCTCTGTTTTCCAATTGAATAATTCAACTGGATATCTAATTTGTTCTTCTAACCATGATGGCATTGGTTCAAATTGTTCAGAGTATTGACTAGCAAACATTTCAGTAAAGAAGTCATCACCAGTTTTTAATAATTGAATGTCACCATTGTATGAATCAACAAGTGCATATCCTACTAAACGTAAGTAAGGATTACCAACAGACCAAGGAACATCACGTGTATCAAATCCAATAATTAATGGTATCAACCAATACGAGTTTTCCCCATCAGTTACAGGTAGTGAGTCCAATTCTTTTCCAAACAAGTCATACAAGAAATATGGGTACAATGTTTCCATTCTGTCATGAACATCTTTGTATCTCATAACATGGACTGATTCACCTGGAAATGAAAGTAAGAAATTTGGTTCAAATATCCAACTTAACGGTGGTGCAACATCAAGACCACCCATTCCAGAATAAGATATTCCTCCAAGTTCAGCACTATTTTCACCTCTTGAATTTGGATACCCAGACCAAGTTTGTTCAAATAATCCACCCTCACCATAGTAAATTTCTCTCTGTTTGAAAAATTTTCCACTGTCAACTATTTGACCATCTGTTGCTTCTAAAGTCAAAAATCCATCTGGAACATGAGTATAAACAAGGTGTTCATTGTACCATCGGTTATCAAGACTAACAGATGATGGCAAAATTGGTTTCATCGATGCAGTCCAATACAAAGTATTGTTAAATCTTAGAATATCATTATCTTCAAAATCAACATATGGGATTAATCCTATCTCAGGTTTTAATTTAGCAAATGCAGCTTCCCAATCCCAAACTCGAATAACATCAAGAACATCACTATTTTGTTTTACATAATTTTTAATATTATTTGCAGAAACAGATGTTAATTGTACATCATGAATATTTTCCTGAACATCATTTAGTTCTCCAAGATATCTATTTACTCCAATTTGTTGAGCCGTATATGGACCTAAAAATTCAATTTTCTTTGCATCAGCAATGCTGTTATTTACTGCCACTACACCACCAACCATAAGTGCAATAACAAGAATTGTTACGATACGTATTATGACATCACGTTTAAACATGTGAGTTAAAACACGTGCTCTAATTCTATCAGCTATTGAAAATGCAATTAAAGCAAAACCAATTACAAGTGTACCACCAATAACATATCTTGTATTATAATCAATTTGATCAGTAAAGAAAAGATTAACAGCCATCCAAAGGATACCAATTCCAAAAATACCTTCAATAGTTGAAACATAATTTAGATAACGAGGTTTTCCTTCTTTGGAATCTTGTAAATAGGAAGTAGCGACATCAATTATTCTATGAATTCCTACATACAAAACTAAACGTAAACTAATTGCTGCAAGCATTGGTGGAATTAGTATTACTAGTGCAGGGATCATTGGAACTACTTGTTCAAACGCATAGTTTGGATTAGTATCAGGAGTTACAAATGGTAAAGAAAACAAATTTGGTAAGTGTTCAATACCCAAAGTATTTCCATCAATAAATGACATTGCTGCAAATCCAAACATGATATTTGCAAAGAATGCACCAAATAACAGAACCTTAGTAATTTGCCAAAGAATGAATTGAGGAGAAGTTAGTTTGTAATCTTTAAAATTTGAAATATCTGTTGAAACAGATTGTTGAGGACCTCTAGCAATAAATCCAATTGCAGTATTAATTCCATACCAGAAAATTGAAGCTCTACTAGCAATGTTTACACGAATAAGAGCAATAGCAGATAAAATTAGAGTTGAAATGAGTGTATAGTAAAGAGGTTTAGTGAACTGATCTCCAAATTCAGTAAAATTCATGGATAGAATAACTGCTTGATTTCCAACCATGGCAAAAATTACAATTCCAATAATGGCAACAATGACTAATCTGATGAATTTACCAGCATCAGGAGGTGGAGTTTGCTTATCAGTAGAGGCACTATACAAAATCACATTTAATCATGATTTACTAAATTAAAGCCTTACCAGCAAAATTAAACAAGTGTTGCTAATTTTTTACAAATCATATACACTGCAACATATGTTGGAAGTGTTATTTTTTCATTAATGTATGGACCAAATTTTTTATTTTTTAGTTTAAATTCAATTGGACAATTAGCTAAAATTTCAACAGAATCATCATTAAGAAAACATGCATCTTTGTATGGATCAAATTTTGTTAAATCAGTACAAAGAATTTTGGTAAGACCACTTTTACTGTTAATAGAACCAGGTAATCTGAAAATTCTATGAACATCCATAGTTACATTAGGATCAATTTTAACACCAATTTTTTCAGATACATCATCAAGAGTTTTTTGAAAAGAAGAATAACCATTAACAAGTAATTCTGAAATAATTTTTGAACGTCTTGATTTTGAACCAAAAACTTGTTTTGAAAATCTTCCATTCCAACCTTTTTGATTAAAATCTGGAAATAATGATCTATTAGGTTTAAATTTTTTCATACCAAATGTTTCAGGTATGGCACCACGAAACATAATATAATCAACAAGTTCGGATCTTTCTTTAGAAATAATTTTTTGAAATTGTGAATTAAAAACATAAACATGAAATCCCTCATTACCTGAAAAATAAACATGGATATTTTCTTTATCAATTCCTAAATCATCCATTAAAACATTAGATAATTTATCAACTTCAATTTTTGATGCATTAATACAATTTTTACAAGGTAAAGATTTTTTTTCTAATTTACTTGAATTACATTTTAAACATCGATTAACATCTTTTGAAATTTCATTACATTCATTACAAATAGATACAGTATGATTTTTTCTACAAGATAAATTAAGATCCTTTGCATCAATATCAAAAATTAAATCTGCTTCTTTCCAATCTTTTTCATTCATAGGAGAATTAGGAAATGAATAATATGCATTTGAACAATAAACATCAGATGGAACATTTTGTATAAACAATAGATGTAGTTCTTTATCATCTTTAATTGAAATATGTCTAAACATTCCAGAATTAAATTTCTGATAACCAAATTCCCTTTCAGATGTACGTTCAGGAGTAGTAATAAGATCAAAATGATTAAAATAATATTTTTTAAATGAATCTTCTAAAAATTTAATATCAATTTCATTCATCATTTTCTCTTTTTTCCAAATTGTAATGGATTGATAATATTATCACATTCTTTTGTTATAAAACAAAGATCTTGCGTTTTTAATTTTTCGCAAGAAGGACAAGCATATTTTGTTGCACTACCGGAAGTTCCAGCAAGGTGATTAAGTTGGTAAAGTGTGACTCGAGGATTATAATCAGGCGCATTTTTGAATAATGGTACAATCTGTTGAACTGTTTGTCCTTTTGATAAAAGAAAAGTTGCAAGCATAAATCTTCCAGAATGAGGAAGGTTTTCACCTTTTTCAAGTACATCAATTGCATGTTTTATGCAAGGAGGATATTCTCCAGTAGTTATGGTGTATGTTGGTGTAAGTTTTTTAGAAATTGAAATTAATTCATTTACAATTACTTCAAGTCCAGGAATCATAGAGGGTTTAGGAGCATTAATAATTTTTGAGCTAATATAATTTCCTAGTTCTTTTCGAATTAATCTAACTGTTTTATCAGGAGTAAGAAAGACTTTTCCATTTTCAACATGTCTGTTAATTAATTTCCATTCACGTTCATGAAAAGTAACTGAATGTTTCAGATAATCAGATACAGGTATTACAAAAAAATCATTTTCTTTAATTATTTCAATATTAAATAAATCATGAATAATTCTAGTTGCTAAATCAATTTTTGATTTATTAGAAGCATTTCCCAAATCTTTTTCCAAATAATTCTCTGCTCTTCGAGCTTCAGCTAATGCAAATCTTTTGACCAATGTAGACATACCAGTTAATTTTATGAGAACTATAGCTAAAAGAAAAGAAAATACTTCTCTTTCAAGAACATAGTCTTTTGATGCATAACCATCAATTAAATCGGATTTATACACTTCACCTGCTGCTGCAACTTTAATTCTATGTAGTGCTTTTTCAACGGATAATTTTAAAACAGGATCTGTACCAAATTGAGTTAAAGAAAAACCCTTATCTTTCAAATACTCTCCAGCGTCAGCCAAAAATGGATATTTTGCTTTTTCATCTTGTCCAAGAACTAGCATAATAGTTATCTAAATAATTTACATAAAAATCTGATTCTCAAGATTTGAACGCTGGTTTAAATTATGTTTTAAGGAATTGATTAAGTATGCAAATTGGTTGTCATGTCTCAGCATCAGGTTCAATTGATAAATCAATAGATAATGCAGTTGAAAGAAATTGTTCTGCATTTCAGATATTTACAAGAAGTCCAAGATCATGGCATGCAAAAGAGATAACAAAAGAAACAATTGATGCTTTTAAATCTAAATTAAAAGCTAGTAAAATTGATAGATTTGCAATTTGTGCACATATGCCATATTTACCAAATTTAGCTACACCAAAAGATGATGCATTTGAAAAATCAGTTAACACATTGATAAGTGAAGTTGAAAGATGTGCACAATTAGGAATACCATATTTAGTTACACATCTAGGTAGTCATTTAGGAACTGGAGAAGAAGCAGGGATTAAAAAATTAGTAGAAGGTTTAACAAAAGCTGGTCAAACAAAAAATGATGTAATAATTTTATTAGAAAATACTGCAGGACAAAAAAATTCTGTTGGTTCTGATTTTAAACAACTTGGCGAAATTTTTAAGCAATTAAAACCTGTAAAAAAATTTGGTGTTTGTCTTGATACATGTCATGCATTTGTTGCAGGATATGATTTACGAACAGTGGATAAAGTCAAAGAAACTTTTAAAGAATTTGATAAACACATTGGAATAAAGAATTTAAAAATTCTTCATCTAAATGATGCTAGAGGAGAAATGGGATGTAACCTTGACAGACATTATCATTTAGGATTAGGAGGAATTGGAGAAGAAGGCATTACATCTGTTGTAAAGTTTGCAAATAAGAAAAAGATCCCCATAATTTTAGAAACTCCAATTGATGATGATAGAGATGATTTTGAAAATGTCAAAATAGCAAAGGGATATGCATAGAAATGTATTCAATTAATGAGGAAATAAAATTATGAATTATGAAGAAGTTATGAAATTAGCACTTGAACGAGGATTTTATTTTCCTAGTTGTGAAGTGTATTCTGATGCAAATGCTGGATTTTGGGAATATGGACCATCAGGAGTTAGTTTAAAAAATAAATTTCTAGAATTATGGAGAAGAGAATTAATCAGAAGAGATGGAATGATGGAAATAGATGGTTCTCAAATTATGTCAAAATCAGTTTTTGAAGCATCAGGACATTTAGGTAATTTTGCAGATCCAATAATAAAATGTACAAAGTGTAATTCAACATATAGAGCAGATAGAACAATTGCAGAAATTACAAATATTGAAATTCCTGAAAGTGCAGATTTAGAAGAATTTGATAATGCAATTTTAGAAAATAAAATAAAATGTCCAAAGTGTAAAGGGGATTTTGGAACAACAAAAAAATTTAATATGATGTTTAAAGTTGGAATCGGTCCTCAAGAAGAAGAAGCATATCTTAGACCAGAAACATGTCAATCAATATTTGTTGATTTTCCCAGACTTTTCAAGACTATGAGAGGGAAACTTCCATTAGGAATAGCTCAAGTTGGAAAAAGTTTCAGAAATGAGATCGCACCAAGACAAAGTTTACTTCGTCTTAGAGAATTTTATCAAGCAGAGATTGAAGTATTTTGTAATCCTAAAAAATTAAATGATGTTGAAAAATTTACAGAAATTGAAAACACTACAATTAGAATACAAACAGATTCTGAACCAATTTCTATGACGTGTAAAGAGGCATTAGAATCAGGAACTGTTCCAAACAAATTCGTAGCATATTATTTAGGAATTTTGACAGAATTTTATGAAAAAACAGGAATTGATATTTCAAAAAGTAGATTTAGAAAATTGGGAGATAAAGAAAAAGCATTCTATGCAGAAGTTGCATTTGATTTTGAGGTAGAAACAACAATTGGTTGGCTTGAGCTTGTAGCATGTAATTATAGAGCAGATTATGATTTATCTAGTCATGCAAAAATGAGTAAAGAAAAATTTGAAGTAATGGATAATGATGAAAAAGTTTTACCACATGTTTTTGAAATTTCAATGGGAATTGATAGAAGTTTATACACAATTTTAGAGCATTCACTAAAAAAGGATCAAGAACATGAAAGAATGGTTTTATCTTTAAAACCATATTTGTCGCCAATTCATGTTGGAATTTTATCATTAGTTAAAAAAGATGGATTAAAAGAAAAGACGGATGAAATTTTTCTAAACATTAAAAGAAAATATGATGCATTTTTGGATCATTCAGGTGCAATTGGTAGAAGGTATAGAAGATTAGATGAAGTTGGATCACCATTTGCAATTACAGTGGATCATCAAACATTAGAAGACAATACAGTTACAATTAGAAAAAGGGATTCCATGGAACAAAGTAGAGTAAAAATTTCTGAAATTGATTCTATTTTATTAAAATCTGTTGCATTTCCTTAGCATCAACATAAAGTATAGAAGAATTGACGTCATTAGTTACTGAATATGTGTTAGCAGAATACAAAAAAATTGAATTAAATTTTGAAAACATCACAAGTATCAAATCATTAATCAAAGAAAATTGAAATCTGTTACATTAAAAATTTGTAATAAAGAGTTTAGTTAATAATAACTTCAAATTATTAATTATTTACAGTGGATAAAAAAAATAAGAAAGAAGAAGAAAAACCAAAAAAGAATAATCTTAAAGCTTTTCTTAAAAAAAGAGCACCTCTGTACCTTGCAGGAATTGCATTAATAGTAATAAGTGTAAATGGAGTATTAACAGAAAAACATCTTGATGATTTTTTAATTGATTTTTCAGAAGAGGAACAAATTGTAGTCGATATCTTAATGCAGTATAATGGTCCCAATGAATCAGGATTAAATGTAAAAGATGCAATTGAAAATAAAATAAATGAAAAATATCCTGATGAGAAAATATTCGATGATAGAAATACAAGGATACAAGTGGATGTAACAAATATTAATTTAGAAGAATATCAAGTTGTATTAAATTTCAAAGGAGATAAAGGTGAAATGATTTATGATTGGAATGTAAATATAGATTCTAAAGAAATCAAATCAAATAACCAAGAATCAAAACATATCATAAACATAGTAGACTTTTATGATTAGGCTCAGATTGTTAGTAGATCTTTAGTAAATTTATGCATTATAATGGGTCTATCTTTTACAATGAGTGAATCTTCTATTCTAATTCCAAATTTATTTTCAATATAAATTCCAGGCTCTACAGTAATTGCCATATTTTCTTTTAACTTAGTATTACTTCGATAAGAAACAGTTGGAAATTCATGTACTTCTAATCCAATTCCATGTCCAGTTGAATGAATGAAATATTGACCAAAATTTTTTCTTTCAATGTATTGTCGACATGCAAAATCAACATCTTTACAATCTATATTTGGTTTAACAGATTTAAGACCAAGTTTTTGGGATTCTTTAACAATTTCATATGCTTCATTTGCTTGAGAAGAAATTTTTCCAAGTGCAAATGTTCTAGTTGCATCAGAAACATATCCTTTGTATCTTAATGTAAGATCAGCTACTACAAGATCACCTTTTTTAAATTTTCTTTGACTTACTTGAGCATGTGGTAATGCACCATTTGGGCCTCCAGCAATAATTAATGGGTTAAGTGTAGATTTGTAACCAGTATCAAACATTTCTTGTTCCATAGCATATGTCATCAAAATTGTTTGTAGTTCAGATTCTTTTTGTCCAATTTTTATTTTCTTTGAACAAATTGAAAACATTTCATCAATAATTTTAGAAGCCTTTTTTAAGATTTTAATTTCTTTTTCATCTTTTATTACACGAGTATTGTAAAATGGTTCTGTAGAAGATTTGAGATATGGAATTGATTTTTTTAGGCTAAGCATAGTTGAATAATTCTGACAATCTGTACATACATGATTTTTCTTAATTTTTTCTATTAAAGTAGATACCAATCCAGTTCCACGTTCAGCAGTAATTACATCACAATCTTTAGATTCATCTTTTGCTCTTCCAACCTCAAGTTCTGGGGCAATAATGGTTGTTTTTCCATTTTTTTCAAGTAATCCTATAGCTTCACCCCAAAAACCAGTCATGTAGAATAGATTTTCAGGCTCAAATGTGACTAGTGTATCACAATCAATTTTTTGAGCATGTTTTAGAAGATTTTTTCTACGTTGTTTCATATCACAATATTTTACATTCTCAATTTATGTATGATGTAAAGTTTGTATAAGGAATTTAAAAAAATGCTACTGTGACAGAAGAGAAAAAGAAAAAAGTAGTTGCATTACTTTCAGGTGGGTTAGATAGTCAACTTGCAATAAAAATGATGCAAGAACAAGGATTTGATGTATCTGCTGTTGCAATAAAAACTCCATTCTGTGATTTTGATTGTGGTAGAGGGTGTGGATTTGAAATTAGAGAAAGAGCTGATGATCTTAATGTAAATTTAAAGACAGTTTATCTTGGTGATGAATATATTGAAATGTTAAAACATCCAAAACATGGAATCGGTGCAGGATTTAATCCATGTATTGATTGTAGATCTATGATGTTTGATGCAGCAAAAAAACACATGGAAGAAATTGGTGCAGAGTTTATTATTTCAGGTGAAGTATTAGGACAAAGACCTATGAGTCAACATGCACCAGCATTAAGAACTATTGAAAAAGAATCAGATTTAGTTGGAAAGATTGTAAGACCATTATCAGCTGCACTATTACCAGAAACAGATCCTGAAAAAGATGGTTTAATCAAAAGAGAAAATCTTGGAATGATTAGAGGAAGAACTAGAAGAAATCAATTAGATATGGCAAAAAAATATGGAATTGAAAATCCTCCAAATGCAGGTGGTGGTTGTTTATTGACAGAACCACAATTTGGAGTTAAAGCTAAAGATTTGTTTTCACATACAGAAAATCCAACAATAAACGATATTGATTTATTAAAAATTGGAAGACATTTTAGATTAGATGAAGAAACAAAATTTATTGTTGGAAGAAATAAAGATGAAAATGAAATGATCAAGGCTATTGCATTACCTGGAGACATATTACTTGAAGCTAAAGATTTTGTAGGACCTGTTTCAATTTTACGTGGTAATAATTCAAAAGAACATCTAAAATTTGCAGCATCTGTTACTTTAAGATATTCAGATGCACCAAATAACCAACAAGCAATTGTCAATATCAAAGATAATGATTTGGTTGTAGAAATTAGTTCAAAAAGTATAGAGGAAGAATCATACATTCAATTTAGAATGTAGGCGTAAAAAATTAGAAAAATTAGTTCAAACTAAGGAAGAGTTTTTGAGGGAGTAGATATTATTTTTAGTTATAATGCAAAAACAAGAAAATTCTACATATCTAAAGGCAATTACAATTCGGGATAGTAGTGATGTTCATTCTATTAAAGAAGATATTAAAAAAGGAATGATTCTAATTCTCAGGGTTACACCATTAGCACAAAAAGATGTGGATCAATTACGTAAAGTAGTTGAAGAATTGTATTCAATTGCTAAAACAGCTGATGCAGATATTGCAAGATTAGGTGAAGAAAGAATTATTGTTACACCATCCAGTATAAAGATCTGGAAACCAGAATATGATTTAAAATAATTTTATTGCTTCTTGAACTTGAGGATAATGAGCTGGAAGTTTGTATGTTCGTCTAATAGTCATAGCAAGATTTTCAGATTTTGATCGTTCTCCGTGATTAACTAATACTCTACGAAGTTTTGGTCTTAATCTTTGTACAAATGACATTAATTGATTATAATCACTGTGTCCACTAAACCCATCTAATTTTTCAACGCCACAGTTAACAGAAACAATTTCAACTTTTCCTTCTTTTCCCAACATAGAAACTTGTTTAGAACCATCAAGAACTCGTCTTCCCATAGTTCCATTTACTTGGTAAGAAACAAACAATACTTTGTTTTTCTTATCTGGAGCAATATTTTTGAAATATTCTAAGACAGGTCCGCCTTCTAACATTCCTGATGTTGCTAAAATAATACATGGAGAGTTTTCTCTCATTGGTTCTTCTCTAGCATCTGCATGTTCAATATTTGTAAAATACTCAGAATCAAACGGATTATCATCTGTTTCTAAAATTTTCTGTTTTAATTCTCTTGCAAGATATTCAGGATAAGACTCATGAATAGCTGATGCTTCTGAAATCATCCCTTCAGTAAAAACTGGTGCTTCAACCATTTCACCAGATTTCATATAATGATCAATTACCATCATTATTTCTTGTGCACGTCCAACTGCTGGAATTGGTATCAAAACTTTACCTCCATCTGCTAAAGTATTATTTACTGCATTAATGAAAGAGGATTCTACTTGTTGTCTAGTTGGTTGAACATCTTCTCTAAGACCATAAGTACTTTCAATCAACAATGTTTCTACTCTTGGGAAATTCCAACTTGCAGCTTCAAATAGAATACTTTTTCCAAATTTAATATCTCCTGAATATACAAAATTATGGTCTCCATTTCCAATATGAAAATGACATAATGCCGAACCAAGAATATGTCCTGCATTTGCAAGAACTAATTTGATGTCAGGGGAAATATCAGTAACAGTTCCATATGGTAAGGTGATTGTTTGTCGCATAACTTGTTTAACATCTCGTTCTGCGTATATTGGGGTTCTACCTTGTGCTGCTGCAACTTTGATTGCATCTAATTGAATTAAATTCATCATAGGTAATGTTGGTTCACTACAATAAATTGGACCTTTGTAACCATATTTGCATAATGCAGGTAAGAATCCAGTATGATCCAAATGAGCATGGCCAATTACCACAGCATCAAGATCATCTAAAGTAAGATCTAAAGAATCAAGTCTAGGATATGCATCCATTGGAGAGCGAGCACCAGGATTAATTCCACAATCAATGAGGATTTTACTTTCTGGTGTTGATAACAACATAGAAGATCTACCTACTTGTCCAAAACCACCAAGAGTATGAAGAGAAACTTCAGTTCGTTGAGATAAACGAGGTCTAAAAATATCATCACCTACTTGTTTCATTTGTTTACTTCTTTCAGCAGAAGCCTGTTTTAGAGTTGCATTAATTGTTTGAATAGTGCGTGATGGAATAGTAGTAGATTTTCTAATTCTTAATCTCCAACCTATTTTTTCAGTAAGATCAGCATGATTGAATTCTTTAGAATTTCTTTGTAATAACCAAGGCCTTTTTGCTTCAATTGAAACTTCACCAGTTGATGTATCAAATAAAGTTCCTTGAAGATTTGCTTCTTTCGGGACATGCTCTGCAATAATTTTCCTACATTCATCTTCAGGTTTTCGGATAGATTCATCAGTTCTAATTACAATTCGTTTTTTTATTATATTGACAAGTTTTGAAATTGTTTCATTATTTTCTAATAGGTATCTAGGAGAATTTGTATAAAGTGCAATTCTTGGTCCCTCATATTCTATTTTTGTAATACTTGCTTCTTTGGGCATACTTTGCAGTATGGTGGCCATTATATTCTGGCTGCTTGGAGGTAATTCTTTTGGAGGTTGTTTTCTTTGCATTAAATCACTAAAGTTCAATAACTGCCTTCTTTTGTTCATCGGTTAAAAGACGGAATCCATCTTTATCCATTATTGCGATGTTTATTCCATCACCTGTACCAATGTTTCTAACAATTGCAGCTTTAACAGCTCGTAAAGCTATTTTTTTTGCCTCTTCAACTGTGAGGTCATTTCTATATTCTTCTTCAAGTAAACCATAAGCTACGGGTGATCCACTACCAGTTGTAACATAAGATTTTTCTTCAACAGAACCAAACATATCGACATTAAATAATGCAGGACCATTTGCATCATAACCACCAAGTAAGATATCAGCCATAAACGGATATCCTCTGTTTTGATGAAATATCAATGAACAAAGTCTTGCAAGAGAATGAATTGAAATTGAATTTTGTTTATCAACTCTATGTAAATTAGAATGATATCGTAAAACATCAACGATATTTTGTGCATCTGCAACTCCTCCAGCCAAGGTCAAGCCTGCATGTAAATCAATTTGTTGAATTTTCATAGTATTGTTATTTGCTATAAAATATCCAGCACTAGCCCTCATATCGGCACATAATACAACACCATCTTTAGCCTTAATACCTACAGTGGTAGTCCCATGCAAAATTTTTTCTTCAACGTTATTTGACAAAATACACCTTTTAAGATAAAGTAGATGTCATGGCACCCTTTTAAATAACTTTTTGATCCTTTGAAATGATAAATAATGAGAAAAAATGAAGATCACATGAAATCACATACAATGGAGTTACCAAGACTCATTGAAATTGGCGAAAAAAACATAGGAAGTTTTGGAAAATTTCTAAATTCATTAAATAAACCAAAAAAAGTTTCATTGATATCTGGAATAAATGTTCAAAAAGTTTTAAAAACAAAAATAGAAAAATCATTAAAAATTAAAAAAATTCAATTTGTTTGGCATACATCAATAAATAATCAAATTAAATCAATTAATAAAATTGAAAAAGATGTTAGAAAAGATAATTCAAACTTGATTGTAGGGATTGGTGGTGGTCGTTCAGTAGATACTGCAAAATTAATTTCATATAATTTATCAATACCATTTGTAAGCTTACCAACTGCTGCATCACATGATGGAATGGCAAGTCCATTTGTTTCTGTAAAAAGTGATAAACCTCATTCAATCATAGCATCAGCACCTATGGGTGTTTTTGTAGATATTGATATAATTAAAAAAGCTCCAGCAAAACTTTTAGCTAGTGGTTGTGGAGATCTTATTGCTAATATTATAGCTGTAAAAGATTGGCAATTAGGAAATAAAAGAAAGAAGGAGTACTATGGAAGATACGCAGCAGACTTAGCAATGATGAGTGCTAAAATTGTCATGGAAAATTCTTCTGAATTTGCAAAAAAAGGATTAGATGCACGCGTGATTGTAGAAGGATTGATTAGTGCAGGGGTGGCATCGTGTATTGCAGGAAGTAGCAGACCATGTTCTGGAGCAGAGCATCTTTTTTCACATGCATTAGACAAAATTGCACCAGGTATTGGATTACATGGAGAAAAATGTGGTCTTGGATCTATAATGATGGCAAAGTTACAAGGACAAGATTGGAAAAAAATTATTAAAACATTAAAAGATGTTGGTGCACCAACTACTGCAAAACAAATTGGACTTGAGCCAGATGTAATTATTCAAGCATTAGTTATTGCACAAGAATTAAGACCAGAGAGATATACAATTTTAAAAGAAATTAAAATGACTAAGAAAACAGCATTAAATCTTGCAAAAAGTACTAGAGTTATTTAATTTAGGCAGTTTTTTGTTCAGAAGTATTTTCTTTTGTTTCAGGTTTCTTTGCTGAAACTTGTTTATTGATATGAGTCTCAACAAAATTTATTTTTTCTAAAGTTTTAACAAATTTGAAAATATCTAACTGAATAAAATGTTTCATTATTTGTAAACCATCAGCACGTAAAATTTCTTCAGGAATTGTAACATTTGCTTCATTACCTTTTAAGTCAAAGACAATTTTTGCATCTTCTACTGGAAGTCTTTCTTTTAAAATTGCATCAACTTTATCATTAGGAGAATCAAGGGATTTCAATACATTAACATCAAACAGAATTGTTTTTCCGGCATATCTATGATTATAATCAATTTGTACTCTACCAGATCCGATATAACGAATAATTCCTCTTTTATTATCAACTTCAATTGTATCACCTACTGAAACTTTTTCAGCATCTTCACCTAATTTTCTAAGTGGAACCATTCTAACTTTTCCAGAATCTCTTTCACCAAAACCTTTGTCAGGAGTAACCTCAACTGTTAGTTTATCTCCAACAGATGTTTTTGCTAATGCTTCATCAAATCCTTTTAGAACTGGATATGATGTCTCACCAATTGAAACTAATTTTGGATGATACTTGGCATTTTCTTCATGAAGTGAGTATTTTTTTGCATCTGCTTCAAGAGTTGTGTCAAAAACTTCATCATCATCTTTTACTTTTGCAGTATAATCAACTAAAATTAATGAGCCTTTATCAAAAGTCAATGTCAACGTTCTTGAATTTCCTTATATTAGTTAAACGTTCTAAATATTCACAAAAATTTAGAGAGCTTTTAATTTTTCTTCCGCAATTTTGAGTCCTGCTGCAGCATCAGTTTCATATCCCATCATTGCTAAAGTAGATGAAATTGCAGAAATAGTTCTCATAACATGATATGGACTTACTTCACCCATACATCCAACTCTGAATACTTTACCTTTAAGATCACCAAATCCACCTGCAACTAACACTTTGAATTTATCAGCTAGTGTACTTCTGAAAACTTTGTCTTCAAGTCCATCCAAGTAGTTTAATGCAATAATTGAAATTGAACGATCTTCTTCTTTTGCAAATGGTGTTAATCCAATTGCACTTAATCCAGAGTATAATGCATCTGAACAAACTTTATGGCGTTTAAAGACATTTTGTAATCCTTCCTCTAAGATCATGGATAATGCTTCTCTATATGCATAAAGTAATGGAAGTGCAGGTGTGAAAGGAGTGTGTTTTTCTCCATCATAGAATTTGAAATATCTTGCTAAATTGAAGTAGTGTGTTGGAGGAGGATTTGCAATCATGTATTTTTTGGCTTTGGCACTAATAGAAAGTGGTGATATTCCGGGAGGTGCTGCAATTGCTTTTTGTGAACCAGTTAAACATACATCAATATTCCATTTATCTACTTGAAGATCAGCTCCCCCAAGTAAAGAAACAGAATCTACAACATACATTGCATCATTTCTAGATGTTAAATCAGATACTTTATCAAGATAATTTACCATTGTTCCAGTAGAAGTTTCATTGTGAACAACATAGAATGCTTTAACATCCTTATTGTTATCAAATGCTTCTTTAATTTGATCAAAAGTTGAATTTTCTCCAGGTGGAGTTTGAAGTTTTACAACATTGCCTCCTTGACCTTCAATTAATTCTGATAATCGTCTACTAAATTCTCCATTTACAGGAATTATAATTTTATCGCCTTTTTTAACTAAATTTACAACACTTGCTTCAACAGCACCAGTTCCAGATGCAGATAAAGCTACAATATCATTTTGTGTTTGAAATACTTGTTGAGTTTTATCAACAACGTCAGTGTATAATTCAACAAAATCATCACTTCTATGATTAATAATTGGTGCGAGCATTGCTCTCATTACTCTATTAGGTACATTTGTTGGACCAGGAAGCATTGAAAGATATTCCATTATTATCTAATTAGCATTGAAGTCTGGGTGTATTTATAATTAGAGATTTTTTAGATGTTTCTTAACACCAAAATTAATTAAAAAATTCTTTGTACCTTCTGGAACAAAATTTTCCCACTTTTGATCGCTGATAATTAAATTTCTAATATTAGTTCCAGAAAGTTTGTCTCTATTCAAAAATGGGATTG
>Ga0233430_1000589_pt1 | contig 64580 bp, 60 predicted proteins | sample SI_118_April2016_2_FD_179883 | JGI IMG/M metagenome (GOLD analysis project Ga0233430, IMG submission 179883) | Seawater microbial communities from Saanich Inlet, British Columbia, Canada - SI_118_April2016_150_MG | ecosystem: Environmental > Aquatic > Marine > Inlet | place: Canada: British... | reverse complement strand
GTAATCGGATTTGCATTGGCTTTGCAAGCAGTTTCTTTAAAGCATTCGGAGGAAAACTGTTCGATATTCAAGAAAATGTGCTTTGTTAGACCGTCTTTCCCTTCATTTCGCGCCAGCGACTAAATAACCACGGCGTTTCACGTGATGCCAGAGGAAAAACTTATACCCCTTAACTCCTCTCTTTGCTGGGAATGAGTCAAGTATTTTGGCACAATGCAGTATTGAACATAAGGAGAAGCTATGCGCATTTTACACACCATGCTACGAGTTACAGACTTAGACAAGTCAATCGCATTTTATACGGAGATCTTAGGCATGAAATTGCTCCGGCGTAAGGACTATCCAGAAGGTAAATTTACCCTAGTCTTTGTGGGCTTTGGTGATGATGCCACTGAGGCGGTGATTGAGCTTACCTATAATTGGGATACAGACGCTTATGAGCATGGCAATGCGTTTGGTCATATTGCGATTGAGGTTGATGATGTATATGCAGCTTGTGAGCGGATTGCCGCAGCCGGTGGGGATGTTGTTCGGCCAGCGGGGCCAATGAAGCATGGTTCGACTGTTTTAGCTTTTGTGAAGGATCCTGATGGTTATATGATTGAGCTGTTGGGTTGAATGGCGCAGACGATGCTAGGCTTGTGCAGAAGAAACCTTTACTTTTGCGCCGATTTTGTTTAAATTTAAACACATTGTTAAATGTGTTGATGGAAGAAGATTATGATATTGGACTTAAGCAGTTTGGAAAAAGCCATTGTCTCTCTTGAGGAGGCGGTTCATTATTCGCAGCATCTTCCTCAAAACATTAATGCTGATATCGTACGAGATTCTGTTATACAGCGTTTTGAATATACCTACGAGTTGGGTTGGAAATTATTGCAACGTTGGATAAAGGTCAATGTTAGTCCCGAAGACGCGGAACCGCGGACAAAAAAAGATTTATTCCGAATGGCGGCCAAAAAACAAATGATTGCTGATTCCCAGGATTGGTTTGAATTTACCGAGGCACGGAATAACGTGGCGCATACCTATAACGAAAAAAATGCGCAATATGTTTATGGTGTTGCGATCAAGTTTCTGCCCGCAGTGAAAATGCTATACACAGAACTAGAGAAAAACAATGGTTGATCTAACGCCGGCCCATCTAGCCCAGGTTAAATCGATTCTTTCAAAGCATGTGCCCAATGTAACATGCAAAGCCTTTGGTTCGCGTGTTACGGGTAAAGCTACGCGTTTTTCGGATTTGGACTTAGTGTTGATTGCTGATGCACCAATCTTGGTTGACACATTGAACGAGTTAAAATTTGCTTTTTCAAACTCAGATCTTCCAATCATGGTTGATGTTGTCGATTGGCATGCAATGTCAAAAGAGTTTCAACATATTGTAGAAGCGAATTGTGAGATATTGTAATCTAAGTTTTTTTCCTGCAAAGAAGGGTTATTTAAATGCAAATCTGGATTGATGGTGATGCGTGCCCCAAAGTCATTAAAACGATTTTGTTTGCTGCCGCAACGCGCACGAAAACGAATGTTATTATTGTCGCTAATCACTTTGTTCATGTTCCCACATCCCCTTTTATAACAAGAAAAATGGTCGCCTCAGGTTTTGACATTGCTGATGATTATATTGTTGATAATCTACAAGAAAATGATTTAGTCATCACCGCGGATATTCCGCTTGCGGATGCTGTGATCAAGAAAAAAGGCCGTGCTTTGAATCCAAGAGGCAAGCTGTATACGCTAGATAACATTAAATCTATCTTGGTGATGCGAGATTTAAACGAAACATTACGCGATAGCGGCATGATCAGGGGTGGGGCAGGGAAGATAAGCCAGAAAGAGATTCAGAATTTTGCGAATCATCTGGATAGAATGATTGCACGGTGTAGATAAGATCGTATAGAGCCAAAGCAATGATTCAAGGCTTAGGCAACACCGAAGAATGATGATCGACAATCAACCATTGGCCGTCAACATTGCGATAAACGAAATTAAACCGCGCCTCAACGGTTTTTGTTTTTCCATTGGCGCCTTGATACTGAAACGTATAGCGTCCGTCATTGATGGCAAAGCCAGGAAAAACGCGAGTAATTAATTGTTGTGTTGTTGCCGTAAGATCTTTCAAGCCAGTGAATTTAACAAAGTATTGACGCAGCGCTTTACGTGTTAGCAGTGGCTTTGGGTCTAGGGTTGCGAGCAATATAGCATCCGGTGCATACAGGTTTAAAACGCTACTAGGTTTGCCATCGGCAGTGGTGACGGCTTTGATCCAGGTGTGGTAGGCGGCTTGAACTTGGCTTTTTTCAGAGGCTGCAAATACGGATGTGGTAATTAGGATGGATAAAGAGAGTAAGATGATGGACGCTATTTTCTTCATGGTTCAGGCCTTTAAGTCGATTTCGTGCTCAAAGTATAGACCATGCTATCCTAAAGACACATTATTTTTAGCTGTCAGTCTTTTTGCTTGCTGTAATGCTGTTTGCTATACTTGCCGCACAGAATAGATTTCGGATATATATTTACCATTATGATAAAAATTAACATCACCGACAAAGCAAAGAAATACTTGTTAAAACTCGCCAAACAACCGGTTAATAAAGGCAAAGAGCTCTATCTGCGCGTGGCTGATGCGAACACAGCAAAGGCTGAGGCGGTGTTGGCGTTTGTGCATATTGCACCTTATCACGCCGATGATTTCACGATTACCGTGGGAGATAAGCAGTTGTTTGTTGATCGTCAGAGCGCAAGCTTTCTTGATCAAGCGGCGATCGATATTAAAACGACGGATCTGCAGTCTGAGCTGGTGATTGATGTGCCGAACCTTAGTACGACACCGCCGTATGACGAGAATGCGCCGTTGGTGAAGCGTATTGCTTGGGTCTTGACGGTGGAGATCAATCCATCTTTGGCGGAGCATGGGGGTAGGGTGCGGTTAATTGAGGTTACTGATGATGGTATCGTGAAGGTGGAGTTTGGTGGTGGTTGTCAGGGGTGTGGTATGGTGGATACGACGTTGCACCAAGGGATTGCCGCAAAGCTTATGGAGCGGTTTCCGGAAGTGACGGATATTGAAGATGTGACGGATCATGGTTTGGCGGAAGATCCGTTCTTTTGATGGTGTTCAGGTAGTATGGATCCCGCGGTCAAGCCGCGGGATGACAGTGGCCCCGCTTTTACGGAGAAGTGGTAATAATCCCCCCGCCAAGGCAAATTTCACCTTGATAAAAAACAACCGATTGTCCGGGTGTGATTGCACGTTGTGCTTGTTCAAAGGTGACACTTGCAAGGCCATCCTCTATAGATGTAATCGTACAAACTTGATCCGCCTGTCGATAACGCGTTTTAGCATGACATTGAAATGGTGTTGAAGGCGCCTCACCGGTGATCCATGTTAACTGGTTGGCGGTTAATGCGGACTTCATTAATAAGGGGTGATGATGATCTTGTCCGGCGATTAACAGGTTATTTTTGAGGTTTTTTTCCAAAACATACCAAGGTGCTTCTTTGCCATTTTTAGTGCCGCCAATGCCCAGGCCTTGACGTTGTCCCAGCGTATAAAACATTAAACCTTGGTGTTCGCCGATGATTTTACCTTCAGGTGTTTGAATTTTACCTGGCTGTGCAGGCAAATAACGGTTTAAAAAATCCTTAAATTTCCGCTCGCCAATAAAACAAATGCCAGTACTGTCTTTTTTCTTCGCCGTTCTTAGACCGGCTTTTTCTGCGATCGCTCTTACCTTGGGTTTTTCTAATTCGCCCACCGGAAACAAAGCATTCGTTAGTTGATGCTGATTCAGCGCATATAAAAAATAGGTCTGGTCTTTGTTGTCATCCAATCCTTTCAGCATGTAACGTTTATTCTGCCGTGTTTCTAATCTCGCATAATGACCGGTTGCAATAAAATCAGCACCAAGCTCCAAAGCATAATCAAGAAATGCTTTAAACTTAATTTCTTTATTGCACACGATATCCGGATTAGGTGTTCGGCCGGCTTGGTATTCTTCAAGAAAATATGTAAAAACGCGATCCCAATATTCGGTCGCAAAGTTTGCTGTATGAAGACGAATGCCCAACTTGAGCGCAACAGCCTGCGCATCAATGAGATCTTCATCGGCACTGCAGTTATCTTCCTGACCGGGCTCTTCTTCCCAGTTTTTCATAAAAAGCCCTTCGACCTGGTAGCCTTCTTGCAAAAGCAAGAGGGCGGCTACAGAAGAGTCGACGCCGCCGGACATGCCGACGATGACTTTAGTTTGATTTGGATGTTTCATGCGCAGCATTGTAACGAATTCTTCAGCAAAGTTCAAAATGGTTTGCATCTCAATATCGTGTGATACAATGCTCGCAGGTTGACGAACAGAAACATAGACATAAGGACCCCAATCATGATTTATAAACACATACAAATACCCGCTGGCGAGAAAATAAGCGTCAATGACGATGGCTCATTAAACGTGCCCAATCAGCCGATCATCCCTTTTATTGAAGGCGATGGCATTGGGGGTGATATCACGCCTGTGATGAAGCGGGTGGTCGATGAAGCTGTGAAGCGGGCTTACAATGGTGAGAAAGCCATTCAGTGGGCAGAAATCTATGCCGGTGAAAAAGCAACGAAGGTTTATGGTGATGATGCTTGGTTGCCTGAGGAAACCTTGGAGGCCATCAAAGAGTACGTGATCGCCATCAAAGGCCCTTTAACTACGCCTGTGGGCGGCGGGATTCGTTCTTTGAACGTGGCGTTGCGACAAATACTTGATTTGTACATCTGTTTACGACCTGTGCGTTATTATCAAGGCGTGCCTAGCCCCGTGAAGCACCCTGAAAAAGTGGACATGGTAATTTATCGTGAAAACTCAGAAGATATCTATGCCGGTATTGAGTGGGAAGCTGATACGCCGGAAGTTAAGCAAGTCATTGATTTTATTCAAAATGATATGGGTGTGAAAAAAATCCGTTTTTCTGAACATTGTGGTATTGGTATTAAGCCCGTATCCAAAGAAGGAACCTCACGCTTGGTGCGCGCAGCGATCCAGTACGCAATTGACAATGATCGTGCTTCTGTGACCTTGGTGCACAAAGGCAATATCATGAAGTTTACCGAAGGCGCGTTTAAATCATGGGGATATGATGTTGCGAAAGACGTATTCGGTGCGAAGGAGCTTGATGGTGGACCATGGTGTTCTTTAAAGAATCCAAAAACAGGTAAAGAAATCATCATTAAAGACGTCATTGCTGATGCGATGCTTCAACAGATTATTCTGCGACCCGCTGAATATGACGTGATCGCAACGCTGAATTTAAACGGTGATTACATCTCTGACGCCCTGGCGGCACAGGTGGGCGGCATTGGTATTGCACCAGGCGCAAACATTGGTGATCAAGCAGCGATTTTTGAAGCAACACACGGCACAGCACCGAAGTATGCTGGGCAAGACAAAGTCAACCCGGGCTCGTTGATTTTATCCGCGGAAATGATGTTGCGTCATCTTGGTTGGATTGAAGCGGCGGATTTGATCGTCAAAGGCATGGAAGGGGCGATTGCTGCGAAAACCGTGACGTATGATTTTGAACGGTTGATGCAGGATGCTAAATTGTTGAAGTGTTCTGAGTTTGGTGAGGCGATTGTTGCTGCGATGTGACGGTGAAGTTTGGATCCCGCGGTCAAGCCGCGGGATGACAGGATTTTTATCGCAGTTTAACAGGGTTTTTATCGCAGTTTGACGGGGTTCTTATCAATGTCATCCCGCGGCTTGACCGCGGGATCCACATGACCTTCGCACATCACGCCGTACCAAATCCCGAAAAACCCTCGCCATCCTCAGCCGCCTCCACAAGCACCGCATCAACCCGAGCCCCAATAGGCCCACGCTGCAACCAAAGCACCAATTGATCCACCGCCATCTTCTCGCCTGAAGCAACCACCTCAACCCGTCCATCGGACAGATTTTTTGCATACCCCGTAAGATTCAGTTGCCGAGCCTTTCTTTGCGTAGATGCACGAAAAAACACCCCCTGAACCCTACCGCGAACCAGGCACCGTACCGTTGTTAAAGTCATCAAAAATTTCCTCAAATCTGCGCTAAGCCCTGGATAATGTTGATAATAACGATTATGCTTGTCAGATACAAATGATGACGAATGCGGCAGGGACTTTATGAATAATGTTGAGCGCAATGAGCCAGATGTCGGTGTCTTGCTTGATCAAACGGAACCCCAACTTAAAAAACCACAAATGTACCAAGTATTAATTTATAACGATGATTTTACGCCTATGGACTTCGTTGTGGAAATCCTCTGCGCGTTTTTCATGAAAAGTAAAGCAAAAGCCAATGAAATCATGATTAGAGTACATTGTACGGGCAAAGCTGTGTGTGGCGTCTATACTAAAAACGTAGCGGAAACGAAAGTTTCACAGGTGAGAGTTTACAGCAAGCAACACGAGTATCCGTTACGATGTGATATGTTGCCAGTAAACGGTTGACAACAGAGAAGAGGATTAACATGCTAGATAAAAAACTAGAAGTCACCCTAAGCAAAGCCTACAAGCTTGCCAGTGAGAAACGCCACGAGTTTTTAACGGTGGAGCATTTGTTGCTCGCCTTGCTGGATAATCCGGATGCGGTGGAAGTGCTGCGAAACTGCAATGCTGATATCGTACGTCTGAGAAAAAACCTGGCGAAATTTATTGATGAAACATCCCCCATTATTCCTGAAGACATTGACGACCGTGAAACACAGCCAACCATTGGCTTTCAACGTGTGCTACAACGTGCTGTTTTTCAAGTACAATCTTCGGGGAACACAGAGGTTAGTGGCGCCAATGTTTTAGCCGCCATTTTCAGCGAACAAGAAAGTCAAAGTGTGTATCTTCTCAAACAAGAAAACGTATCCCGTTTAGATGTATTAAACTTCATTGCTCATGGTGATGCGAGACAGCAATCACAGATGCCGTATGAACGGCAACTGGGCGAAGAAGACGATGGCTCAGGTGGTCAGCAGGGTTCCTTGTTAACGCAATTAACCACTAATTTAAATGAACGTGTTAAAGCTGACAAAGTTGATCCTGTCATCGGTCGTGCAGAAGAAATTGCGCGCGCGGTACAAGTGCTCTGTCGCCGACGTAAAAATAATCCCTTGCTGGTTGGTGAGCCAGGCGTAGGTAAAACAGCGATTGCCGAAGGTCTTGCGTGGCAGATTGTTGATAAAAAAGTACCGAGCGTTTTGGCAGATTGCACGATTTATTCCTTGGATTTAGGCGCACTATTGGCCGGTACCAAATACCGCGGTGATTTTGAAAAACGTATGAAAAGCCTGTTAGAAGAATTAAGCAAAGACAAAGGTGCGATTTTATTCATCGATGAAATTCATACTATTATTGGCGCGGGTGCTGCTTCAGGTGGCGCAATGGATGTGTCTAACTTATTAAAACCTATGTTGGCGAACGGTGAGCTACGTTGTATGGGTTCGACGACTTACCAGGAATACCGAAGTATTTTTGAAAAAGATCGCGCACTCGCTAGACGTTTCCAAAAGATTGATATTGTTGAACCAACGGTGCCAGAAACCATCGAGATTCTGAAAGGATTAAAAACACGTTTTGAAACACATCATCATGTGAAATACACGGACGAAGCTTTAAAAACAGCCGCAGAGCTTTCCAATCGATACATCACTGAACGCTTCTTACCCGATAAAGCGATTGACGTCGTGGATGAAGCGGGCGCTTATTATACGATGTTGGCCGATAAAGATAAAACAAGAAGCGAAGTGATACGAGAGGTCGATATTGAGGAAGTGGTGGCTAAGATCGCAAGAATTCCCGCAAAAAGCGTGTCTGCTTCTGATCGCAAATTACTCAAGCACCTAGGCCGTGATTTAAATATGGTGGTTTATGGGCAAGACAACGCCATTGAAACCTTAACCGATGCCATCAAGTTAGCGCGCTCCGGGCTGCGCGATGAAGGGCGTCCTGTGGGTTCATTCCTTTTTGCAGGCCCTACAGGTGTTGGTAAAACAGAAGTAACCTTGCAACTCGCTAAATTACTCGGTCTTGAACTTTTACGTTTTGATATGTCGGAATACATGGAGCGCCACACGGTGTCTCGTTTAATCGGCGCACCTCCAGGATACGTGGGTTATGACCAAGGCGGCTTGTTAACAGATGCTGTTATGAAGCACCCGCACTCCGTTGTTCTATTAGATGAAATTGAGAAATCACATTCCGAAGTTTTCAACCTGTTATTGCAAGTCATGGATCATGGCACATTAACCGACAGCAATGGCCGTGAAGTCGATTTCCGTCACACCATTATTGTCATGACAACCAACGCCGGCGCAGATCGCATTAGCCGTTCGTCCATCGGCTTTATGACACAAGATCACTTGAGCGATGGCATGGAAGAAATCAAACGCATCTTCAGCCCTGAATTCCGTAACCGCTTGGATTCGATTGTACAGTTCAAAGCACTGGATCCAACTACCATTGCGGAAGTCGTGAATAAATTCATTATGGAGCTTGAAGAGCAATTGCGGGAACGTGATGTAACGCTAGAAGTCAATGAAAGCGCACGCCTATGGCTAGCCGAACACGGCTACGATCGCCTTATGGGCGCTCGGCCTATGCGTCGGATGATTCAAGATAAGCTTAAAAAACCGTTGGCTGAAGAGCTGTTGTTTGGGCAATTACTCGAAGGCGGACACGTTAAAGTCACCGTCAAAAAAGACGATATTCAAGTGAGTATTTGTGAGGCTGTGACGAAGAAATAAGGAAGATTTTGTCTACCTAGAGTCATCCCGTGGCTTGACCACGGGATCCAGAATATAACAGCTGTGTTATTTGTCAGTTTTTCCCGGCTCATCCGTCTTAGGCGCCGCTCTTTCCTTACCCCGAAAAGTAATACGTCCCTTACTAAGATCATAAGGAGAAAGTTCAACCTTCACTTCATCACCGGTCAAAATACGAATATAGTTCTTCCGCATTCTGCCAGAGATATGAGCAGTGATCACATGGCCGTTTTCGAGTTCGACACGAAACATCGTATTAGGTAACGTCTCCATCACCACGCCTGTCATTTCGATCGTTTCTTCTTTTGCCATAAATTTGCCCAAAGTTGTAAAATAAGCGATTAGTATACAAGGTTTTACAGTAAAATTAAGCGTTATTTAACTGACTGTACGTTTTTTTTGATGAAGCGCCGCCATTCTAACCGCTCTCGGCAACGAAACCTGCACCAACGCGGCTTTCAGCTTGGTGTAATTCACTGGCGTGATGTACTGAATCACCATGGTTTTTTGGTCCTTGCTAATCTTAAAATGTGTCGTGTCGCCCTTATTAGCGATCCTGACCAACCAAGCCGGAATGGTCTTTTTGGCGGTCAATGTGCCAGAGTTGGTCTTGAAGTTGTATTGAAGTTGGTAGTTCGTAAACGTAGCCGTAGTCTGCAATCGAGGCGGTTTGCTCGTGTTAGCAAAGCTCATGAGAGGGCAGGTGGTTATTGCAAACAGACACAGTAATAAGCAAGATTTTTTCATGGATGGTATTCCAAAGTGATAAGCCAAAGAGTCATCATAACGTTGTTTTAGTGAGAATCAAAAGAATTTCAATACCAAGCAATCCCGGTTGGGTTGATTAGTCACGATTAGTCATCGAAAGTCTAATTAGACTTCCTATGACTAATCGTAACTAATACAGCAGAATTGGCAATTAATTAATCAACCGCATCCAAATACTTCTCAGCATCCAACGCCGCCATACAACCCGACCCCGCCGATGTAACCGCTTGCTTATAAACACGATCCATCACATCACCCGCAGCAAACACGCCCTCGATACTCGTGGCGGTGGCATTACCTTCCAAGCCGCTTTTAACGGTGATATAAGCATTATCCATCGCAAGTTGACCCTCAAACAACGCGGTGTTCGGTGTGTGGCCGATGGCGATGAAGACGCCTGGGGCGTCGATGGTTTTTTCTTCGTTGCTTTTTACGTTTTTGATACGAACGCCGGTGACGCCGGTGTCATCACCTAGGATTTCTTCTAATACATGATCCCATTCGATGGTGACGTTGCCTTCTTTGGCGCGTTCGATGAGTTTTTGAGCTAGGATTTTCTCTGAGCGGAATTGGTCGCGCCGGTGGACGATGGTGACGTGTTTGGCGATGTTGGATAAATAAAGCGCTTCTTCTACGGCTGTGTTGCCGCCACCGATGACGATGACGTCTTTGCCGCGATAAAAGAAACCATCGCAGGTGGCACAGGCGGAGACGCCTTTGCCTTTGAATATTTCTTCTGAGGGTAGGCCTAAGTATTTTGCGCTGGCGCCTGTGGCGATGATTAAGGCATCGCAGGTGTATTCACCTTGGTCGCCGGCGAGGAGAAAAGGGCGTTGCTTTAGGTTTACTTTATTGACGTGATCAAAAATGACTTTGGTATCAAAGCGTTCGGCGTGTTTCAACATGCGCTGCATTAAGTCAGGACCTTGAACGCCTTCGTTGTCGCCTGGCCAGTTGTCGACGTCTGTCGTGGTCATTAACTGCCCGCCTTGTTCGATACCGGTGATGACGACGGGGTTGAGGTTAGCGCGTGCAGCATAGATAGCAGCGGTGTAACCGGCAGGGCCTGAGCCTAAAATAACGAGCTTATGATGTTGTGTTGGGTTCATGGTTTTTCTCGGGTCATAAAAAGCGTCCATTCTATATAAAAAAATGGTATATTGCTATTGAGTTTCGAGGTGCTTAAAAAGCGAGGGTGGTTAAAGCGTGTCCAGAAAAACGAACCGAACAGTCAAAACAACAACCGTGCCGGCTATCGCCAGGCATCGGGTGATTGATGCATTATTAATTTTAAGCTTTTGCGTCTCTCTTTTTTTATTGCTCATACTGGCCACTTATCATTCATCAGATCCTGCGTGGACAACGACGGGCATTGATAATGTCACTTTGAACGCAGGTGGGCGAGTGGGTGCTTGGGTGGCAGATATACTTTTGTCTGCGTTTGGTTATACCGCATATTTTTTTCCTTTTCTGTTTGCGGGGCTGATCGGCTTTGCGTTGAAAAACAATCGTGATGGCACGCGTTCTAATAAATCCTGGTGGCCGATTAAGGCGCTGGGCTTTGTGATTTTTATTGGCTCGTTGGCGGGGTTGTTCAGTATTTTTATGCGAGGCGGGTTGCATGTTGGTGTGCCGTTAACGGCCGGTGGAGTGATGGGCCATACGGTAGCCAAGCAAATGATTGCGCTTTTTAATGTGTATGGCGCGGTTTTTTTACTGATCGCTTTTTTGTTCACGGGACTGACGTTCATGTATGGCTTGACGTGGTTGACGGGATCTAAAATTGCCATGCAAAAAATGATAGCCTTGCTGCAAGCTTGTCGACAGTGGTGCGCAGAAAGACGCAGACAACCCATCGAAGTTGTTGCAGGCATGAATGCTGAACCGGTTATGGCGCCAAGACCCATTGAACGTCCGAGAGAATACAAGCCTGTGCCACCTGCGCCCAAGAAAAAAGCGCCTAAGATCAAACAAAAAGTGGCGGAAGTGACAGCCGATCTCAGTCGAGATAATAAAGAAGATATTCCCGATTTGGATTTGCTCGACGATCCCGAGCCTATCGCGCATGCTGATTTAAGCAAGCACGAGCTAGAAGACTTGTCCCGGCAAGTCGAATTGCGCTTAGAAGAATTTGGGATCGAAGTGAAAGTGGTGGCGGTTTATCCGGGGCCCGTGGTCACACGTTTTGAGCTGCAATTAGCGCCGGGCATGAAAGTATCAAAGATCACTACTTTGTCGAAAGATTTGGCGCGTTCCTTGTCCAAGCGTAGCGTGCGTGTTGTGGAAGTGATTCCTGGGAAGGCGGTGATTGGTTTAGAGATTCCCAACGAAGTGCGTGAGATGGTGCGTTTAAAAGACGTGTTGCAGTCGTCAGCTTACGACAATGTGCATTCTAATATTCCCTTGGCGTTAGGCAAAGATATTGCCGGACATTCGGTCGTGGTTGATGTGGCGAAGATGCCACATTTGTTGGTTGCAGGTACCACGGGCTCAGGGAAGTCGGTCAGCATTAACGCCATGATTTTAAGTATTTTGTTCAGAGCAACGCCTGAGCAAGTGCGCTTTATTATGATTGATCCGAAAATGTTAGAGCTTTCTATTTATGAAGGCATTCCTCATTTGCTCGCGCCCGTGGTCACCGATATGAAAGAAGCGGCGAATGCGTTGCGTTGGTGTGTTGTGGAAATGGATCGACGTTACCGTTTAATGGCTGCGATGAGTGTGAGAAGTCTGGCCAGTTATAATGAAAAAATCAAGGCCGCGATCAAAGCAAACAAACCGATTTCTGACCCCATCTTCCCCGAAGATGCTATGGGCGATGTGCCGATGCTAGAGCCGTTGCCGCAGGTGGTCGTGGTGGTGGATGAGCTGGCGGACATGATGATGGTGGTGGGCAAGAAAGTTGAAAACTTAATTGCGCGCATCGCACAGAAAGCGCGAGCGGCGGGGATTCATATGATCTTGGCAACGCAGCGTCCGTCGGTGGATGTGATTACGGGGTTGATTAAAGCCAATGTGCCTACGCGGATGGCGTTTCAGGTATCATCGCGTGTGGATTCAAGAACGATTTTAGATCAACAAGGTGCAGAGCAGTTGCTTGGGCACGGTGATATGTTGTACCTTCCACCGGGAACGGGTGTGCCGATGCGTGTGCATGGTGCGTTTGTGGCGGATGAAGAAGTGATTCGTGTGGTGGCGGCGTGGAGAAAACGCGGCGCACCGAATTATAAGGAAGAGGTGCTTGCTGCGCCCAGCGCTGCTGATGCATCTGGCGTGCCAGGGTTGGAGAGTGATGATGAGGATAGTGAGCAAGATGCGCTTTATGATCGCGCCGTGGCCATTGTGACAGAATCACGCCGCGCATCGATTTCCTCAGTTCAACGACGCCTTAAAATCGGCTATAATCGCGCAGCGCGATTGATTGAAGCGATGGAGGCGGCGGGGATTGTGACGCCGATGGAGTCGAATGGTTCGCGTGAGGTATTGGCGCCGCCACCGCCTAAAGATTAATGATTGATGGATGTTGATAGCTGTCATACCGCGGCTTGACCGCGGTATCCAGAGGGAGTCTGCATGGATCCCGTGGTCAAGCCACGGGATGACATTGGTAGTTGTCATGCCACGGGATGACGTTGATAGAAGAAAAGTAGTTTTAACGACAAGAGACAGACAATGAAAAAACACCTTATCGCTTTATTGATGTTATGCTTAACTTCATCGTTAGCATTAGCCATTTCCCCCGCCGATCAGTTAAACCAAATGCTAAGCCATTTCACCAGCCTGCAAGCACGCTTTAGCCAACTGGTGCGAGCCTCCGATGGCGCGCCGATGCAGGAAAGCAAAGGCGACCTTAATATTCTAAGACCAGGCAAATTTTATTGGAAACAAACAAGCCCAATGGTACAAGTCATTGTGACGAACGGAAAAAAACTTTGGATTTACGAACCTGATTTAAAACAAGTGACCGAGCGCACCGTTGTCAAGATGACCGAGCAAACACCACTTTTATTGTTAACGCAAAAAAACGTATTATTACAAAATCAATTTACCGTCAAACGTTTAACGACGAAGCGAAAAGGTGAGTGGTTTCAATTAACCCCGAAAAAAACCGAAGCGTTTAAAACGATCGAGCTTGGTTTTGTGAACAAGCAAATCAAAACATTAATGTTTGAAAATGCCCTGGATAATCAAACCGTCATTCAATTAAAACATGTCAAAGTGAATCAGCCCGTCAATGCCAGCCAGTTCAATTTTCAAGTACCGGCCGGCGTGGATGTCGTTCATGAGTAAAGCCACCTACCAACCACTTGCTGCACGCATGCGTCCGGACAAGATTGAGGATTATGCCGGCCAGCAACATTTGCTCTCAGAAGGCAAGCCCTTACGACAGGCCGTTGAGCAGGGTATTTTGCATTCAATGATTTTCTGGGGTCCACCAGGCACAGGTAAAACAACGTTAGCGCTGTTACTGGCGAAACACGCGAGTGCCGAGTTTGAAAAAATTTCTGCCGTGCTTGCGGGTATCAAAGATATTCGCGCTGTCATGGAGCGCGCGAAGCTTCGTCAAGAAGTGGAGGGTAAAGCAACGGTGTTGTTTGTGGATGAAGTACATCGGTTTAATAAATCGCAACAAGATGCTTTTTTACCGTTTGTTGAAGATGGCACTATTACGTTTGTCGGTGCGACGACCGAGAACCCGTCGTTTGAATTGAATAATGCGCTTTTGTCGCGTAGCCGTGTTTATGTTTTAAAAGCGTTGCAGCCGAATGATCTTGAGCAGTTACTGGCGCGTGCGTTGGCAGATAAAGAGAAAGGGTATGGTCATTTAACCTTAGCCTTTGATAAGCGTTTACAAGCAATTTTACTGGAAGCGGCCGATGGCGATGCAAGGCAGTTGTTTAATTTATTAGAAATGGCCGTCGATTTTGCACACGACGATGGCGATCAGAAAATCATTGATGCCAATACATTAAAAGAAGTCATCGGCCACAGCTTGCGACGCTATGACAAACAAGGCGAAGCGTTTTATGACCTGATTTCCGCCTTGCACAAATCAGTGCGCGGCTCCGATCCCGATGCCTCGCTTTATTGGTTTGCGCGGATGTTGGATGGCGGTTGTGATCCTTTGTATATCGCAAGACGTGTCGTTCGCATGGCAACGGAAGACATTGGCAATGCCGACCCTAAAGCGTTAGAGCTTGCGCTCACCGCTTGGCAAGTGCAAGAACGTCTGGGCAGCCCTGAAGGTGAGCTCGCCATTGCTCAAGCGATTCTTTATTGTGCGAGTGTGGTGAAAAGCAATGCGGTATACACGGCCATGCAAGCCGCGCAAGCGGATGTCAAAACCTTTGGTTCAGCGGAAGTACCGTTACATCTTCGTAACGCCCCCACCAAGCTGATGAAATCACTCGACTATGGTAAGCGCTATCGTTATGCGCACGATGAACCGTATGCTTATGCTGCCGGTGAAAATTATTTCCCTGAAGTCATGGGCGTGAGAAAATATTACGATCCCGTCAATCGAGGCCTAGAAAAGAAGATCAAAGACAAACTCGCTTTTTTACGAACACTGGATGAAAAGGAGCTTGCACGATGAAACCCCCTTTTTGGTTAATCACCACATGCATGGTCGCCGTCGGCGGTGCGGTGGGTGCGCTAGGCCGTTATTGGTTGTCCGAGAGCATCCATTACTTTTTTGACCGTCAGTTTCCTATTGCCATTTTGAGTGTGAATGTGCTGGGGTCGTTGTTGATGGGCTTTTTAAGTGTGTTGATTGTTGATAACATGCAGCACGATGTTGCTTTGAGAGGGTTTGTGTTGATCGGCTTTTTGGGCGCGTTCACCACGTTTTCAACGTTCTCACTGGATACAATCAAATTATTTGAGCAGGGGCATTACAATACAGCGTTGCTCAATATTGGTATGAGTGTTATTTTATGCCTGCTGGCAGCAGCCGTGGGGCTTTGGTTGGGTAAAACCTTTTTTATCGCGTAGGAAAAAAACATGTTAGATATAAAATTAATTCGAAACAATATCGGCTTTGTGTCCGGAGAGTTACAGCGTCGAGGGTTTACGTTGGATGCCGGTTCGATTACAGCGTTAGAAGCCGAGCGAAAAGCGTTACAAGTTGAGGCCGAAGCATTACAAAGCCAACGCAATGCGCGTTCGAAAGGCATTGGCCAGGCCAAAGCGAAGGGAGAAGATATTCAACCTTTGCTTGATGAGGTGAGTCATCTTGGTGAAAGCTTAAAAAGCGCTGAAACAAAGTTGGCGGATGTGCAGACGCAACTTGATACGCTCTTAGCGATGATTCCTAACTTGCCACACGAGTCGGTGCCCAAAGGGTTAACGGAAGAAGATAACGAAGAGATTAGGCGTTGGGGTGAGCCCGGAAAGTTTGATTTTGAACCCAAAGATCATGTGGACCTAGGTGTCGCCAGCGGCATGCTGGATTTTGAAACAGCGGCAAAAATCAGTGGTTCACGCTTTGTGTTGATGTACGGTCAGATGGCGCGCCTGCATCGTGCGTTGACGCAGTTCATGTTAGATTTGCATACCAAAGAACACGGTTACAAGGAAGTCTATGTACCGTATTTGGTGAATCAAGAAAGCCTGTTTGCTACGGGGCAGCTGCCTAAGTTTAAAGAAGATTTGTTTAACATTGGGGGTGATTCTCCTTATTCTTTGATTTCTACTGCTGAAATATCATTGACCAACATTGTCCGCAACGAAATTCTCGCAGCCGATACCTTGCCTTTGAAGTTAGTCGCGCATACGCCTTGTTTTCGCAGTGAAGCGGGTTCTTATGGTAAGGATACACGTGGCATGATTCGTCAGCATCAATTTGAAAAAGTAGAGTTGGTGCAAATCGTACACCCAGATAGCTCACTTCAAGTGCACGAGGAATTAACCGGGCATGCTGAAAAAGTCCTGCAATTGTTAGAGCTTCCTTACCGTGTTGTGAATCTTTGCGCAGGCGATCTTGGCTTTAGTTCTGCCAAAACCTATGACCTTGAAGTATGGTTACCCGCACAAAACACTTACCGCGAGATTTCTTCTTGCAGTAATTTCGGTGACTTTCAAGCAAGACGCATGCAAGCACGCTGGCGTAGCCCGGAAATGAAGAAGCCCGAGCTTGTGCATACTTTGAACGGATCCGGATTGGCGGTAGGGCGAACGCTGGTAGCGATCATGGAAAACTATCAAAATGAAGATGGTTCGATTCGTGTGCCGAATGTTTTGCAAGAAGCCGTAGGTGCGAGTATACTGCCGGCTGTATAATCCTAAGAATGGATAAGACATTAAAAACTATTTTTCCCTGATTTGAGATCAAATAATAAGGAGATCCCGCGTATGATTACGACGATTGATATTACTAAGCCACTGGATTTGAAAAACTTTAATCTGTTGGTGCATTACTTGGCACAGACGACAGAATATCAAAATGCTTTTCGTGGCAAGCCTATTCTGAAGCTTAAAGTAAGCGGTAATGAGGATAGCTCAAATGCCGATGAAATTGTTATTGATACGCAATCTCAGAGCGCAGATACGCTTATTGCTGAAGAGAGTGTAAACAGTAAGCGTCAGCCGAATAACCAAGTTAATGTCACACCAGTATGCTCGTGGAGGGATTTGAACCAGCTTTCGAAGGCGGCAAAGTTGCTTCGGTATGTAGAAGCTGCATTAAATGGACAGCCTTGCTCGATTCAATGGGGTTCGGCGAAGCAGAGATATAACAAAGACCACATACCTTTTGCGAGAAAAGCTGAGGTTGCTCTTGTGCCTGTGCTTTTTGATAAGAAGCATTGGGTGCTTATTAAGGTGGATGTGCAGAATAAAGAAATTACCTATATTGATCCTAGGGGGGGTGCTAGAGGGTTTGATGTCGCTGCCCCGAGCTTGGTTGAAGTTTTGCATAATATTGAAGAGCATAAAGTAACAGATACGAGATCTAGCAACGAAGAAAAGAGTAACGTCTTATCTGAAAAGGGGTTGCTCCAGGTATTTAAAAGCACAAGAAATTTGGCTTATAAAACTTTAAAAGACACATTGGCATCCGAACCAACAATGGATCAATGGCATGACCATTGTAAAGCGATTAAAAAAGATGCTGATGATCGTATGATGTTGTTCAAAGAAGTTCAGCAAGCCTTTGGCGGCTCAGAGCAATTTAAGGGTTTCACATTTAAAACGCATGATGAAAAAGAGCTCACGACATCGCCAAAGTTGACGGGTTGGTTTGCTTTGGAGAATCTTGTTAGACTGGTTCGGCCTCAATTAAATAAAGACCTAGTTAAGGCTGCAAGAAATACAGTGACTCAGTTGCAGTGCTATAAAGGTTACAAAGGTAATGAAAGTCATCCAAAGAAGTTTCAGGGGATGAAGGAGCTTTTTGAGGGGCATCAAGCTATTAAACTGAAAGATTCATCGGTGTCTCAATCTAAGTCTAAATCAAGTGATTCGGGATCATCAGCAAGGCGCTGTACTTGTTTTTCTTTCTTGTTTAAGCAGAAAAAGCAGGAAAATCAGGGAAGGACCAGTTTCCGCTCCAAGAATAAAAAAGGACAATTGACACTTATAAATAACGAGGGTCCAGATGTTTCCACGTACGGTACATCGGGTTAAGTTATCTCATTGCTCATATGTATGGAGGAAGGTGAGCTCTCTTGGGTGCCGCGGTCAAGCCGCGGCATGATATGTGGAATCCTCAGACTCAATCCCGACCAGAAAACGCCCCAAGAATATTCAACAAACTAATAAAAATATTAAACAACGCAACATAAAGCGTCACTGTCGCCATGATGTAGCTTGTTTCCCCACCGTTCATGATCCTGCTGGTTTGAAATAAAATCAAGCCAGAAGACAACAAGATGAACGCGCCTGAAATCACTAAGCTAAAAATGGGAGCGTGAAAGAATAAGCCAATGAGACTTAGCAAAAACGCTGCTGTGATCGCAACAGCAAGAAAGCCGCCTAAATAGCTGAAATCTTTTTTGCTGATTACGGTGTAGGCTGAAAGCACAAAGAAAATTAACCCCGTGGCGCCCAGTGAAGTGAAGACGATCTGGTTGCCGTTGACGTAGGTTCTTAAGTAGAAATTAATAATCGGCCCAAGGGTGTAACCCATAAAACCGGTCAAGGCAAAAACAGCCACCAAACCCCAGGGGCTTTTGCGCAAGGAAGACGTTGCGAAGAGCAGGCCGAAGTAGCCAACCATAAGTAGGATGGGGCTCATGGGTGCAGCGTTGGTGGACATCGCCCAGAAAGCGGTGATGCCGCTGAAAACGAGGGTGGCGCCGAGTAGCAGGTAGGTTTTTTTCAGCAATTCGTTGCCGGTGGTTGCTACGGGTTGTGCAAAGGTTTTTTGATTCATAGGTTGCATTGCGTGTCTCCATGGTTGATCTTAGTGTGTATTATGGGGGTTTTTGTTAATTATTCAAGCGAAATTTCCTGGATCCCGCGGTCAAGCCGCGGGATGACCTTATTAGAGCAGAGCCATCCCGCATTCGAGCAGAGTCATCCCGCATTCGAGCAGAGTCATCCCGCATTCGAGCAGAGTCATCCCGCGGCTTGACCGCGGGATCCAGGAGGTTTTAAAGCTGATCCAAATACCCCGAAGTAATCGGATAACGCCGATCGCGCCCAAACGCTTTTTCCGTAATACGAGGCCCCGGCGGTGCTTGTTGTCGCTTGTGCTCATTCATGTGAATAAGCCGTACCACATGTTTCACCGTCTCAGCATCGAAGCCATGTTCAATGATTTTCTTCATACTCCAAGCCTGCTCAACATAAAAATCAATGATTTGATCCAATATATCGTAAGGCGGCAAGTGATCTTCGTCTTTTTGATCGTGCGCCAGTTCGGCAGAAGGAGGGCGGTCGATGACGCGTTGTGGAATCACGGGTGATAGCGTATTGCGGTAATTGGCAAGCTTGTAAACCAAGGTTTTCTCAACATCTTTCAGCGCACAAAAGCCACCTGCCATGTCGCCGTATAAAGTAGCATAACCCACGGCCATTTCACTTTTATTACCGGTGCTCAGCACCATGTTGCCTGTTTTATTGGAAAGCGCCATGAGCAGGGTGCCTCGAATACGGGCTTGTAGGTTTTCTTCGGTGCTGTCTTTGCTGTAGGGTTCGAAATGTGTTTCCAGTGCTTGCTCGAAAGTTGAAAACAGGGTTTGAATAGGGATGATTTGATAATTCACTTCGAGTGCTTCAGCTTGAGCTTTGGCATCCGTTAAGCTCATGTCGCTCGTATATTCTGAGGGCATCATCACTGCGTGAACGCGATCTTTGCCTAAGGCATCTACCGCAAGCGTCAGTGTGAGCGCCGAATCAATGCCGCCCGATAAACCGATAATCACACCAGAAAAGCCATTTTTGTTGATGTAGTCTTGAATGCCGCGAATCAAGCCTTTGTAAATAATGGCGGTTTCATCGGGTTGTGAAAAAGTGACGGGGATAAAGTCGCGCGTGTCTTGATTAAAGGTAACCGGATAAAGCCCTTCTTCAAACGTGGGTGCTTGAAAAGCGATGTCGCCTTGTTTGCCGACGGCGATCGAGCTGCCATCAAAGAGTAGATCATCTTGCCCACAAACAAGGTTGACGTACAACATGGCCGTTTGGTTTTCGTCAGCGCGTTGTTGGCAGGTTAGGTTGCGGCGTTTAATTTTTGTCTTCGAATAGGGGGATGCATTGAGTGCAACGATCAATTCCGCACCAGCTTTGACGGTTTTTTCCATGGGGGGTTGATGCCACACGTCTTCACAGATCATGATGCCTATTTTGGTGCCTTTGAGCGTTAAGATCGCAGGTTCGTCGCCTGCGGTGAAGTAACGTTTTTCATCAAAGACGCCGTAGTTGGGAAGCTCTTGCTTGATGTATTCTTTGACGAGTTTGCCGTCTTGTATCCAAGCGGCGCAATTGTAAATGAGGTCTTTGTCTCGCCTAGGGTAGCCCACAACAGCAACAATACCGTGACAGGCCTGAGCAATCTCGTCCAATGCTTGACGCACCAAGTAGTAAAGATGTTCACGCTCGAGGAGATCTTCTGGCGGATAGCTGGTGATGGTCAGTTCAGGAAAGACGATGATATCCGCATGCAGGCGGCTTTTGGCATCCTGAATGGCGTTAATGATTTTGGTCGTGTTTTCCTTGATGGCGGCTGTTTTGAGGTCAAGCTGCGCCATGACGGTTGTTATTGTGTTTGTCATGAGACGGGGTCCTTTGGTTCGTAGTTGAAGGAATTATAGACTACTTTTGTGGAGTAAACTATGCAAAAAGGAATGAGTTTAATGGAATGCCTGGTTGTTCTGTTGCTTCTAGGTGTTTTGATGAATGCGGTCATTCCATCGTCTCAATGGCTGGGGCGGTCTCAAGCGTTGAAGCAAGCGGCCAGGAAGACGGTAGCCATGCTGAGATTAGCTCGTTTGCAAGCCATAACGAGACATCAAAACATCCGTTTGATTTTTGATAAATCAGAAAACCTATTATTAATCATCAGCATACCAGGAGAGTCTCGTATTTTAAAAGAAGTTAAGCTCAAGAAAAATATCACCATTATATGGCGATCCTTCCCCGCGGCGAATTACGTGGCATTTAACTCGCTCGGTCAGCCCCGGCAAAATGGCACGCTTTATTTTCAAGACGCACTGACGAACAAACGTTACCCTAAAAAAGTGGTGGTTAGCACGTTGGGCAGCATTCGCGTATTGACGCGCGATCCGGGAGGCGCTTGACATCATCGCCTTTCATCCCTTAGTATGCTTGATTCTTTTATAGCATGAAACGCGATAACAAAAAGGTGAATGATGTGCATTTAACAAAACGAAAAGTACAGATTGCGAAGTTTTTTTTAGCTTTTGCGTTACTGTTTACCGCCCAATGGGCTTTTGCTTATGGTGGTGGCTTGGGGGATATTTCGAGAAATGCCTTGGTGCCGCTTGATTTTTTGCGACATATATTTAATATTGCCAGCATTCTTCTGGGGGTGTTTCTCCTGCTGAATGCGCTAATGCGCTATTTCAGACATCGTCAAAATCCACACGAGGCGCCCCTCAGTACGGTGATCGTGCTGGCATTGTGCGGGATATTGCTTATCGTTATTCCTGTAGCGTATCGACTCTCACAACAAGCAACCACTAAGGCGGCAGTTCATGGCATTTATAATTAGAGCGTTTATTGTTTTATGCATTACTTTAACGTTGGCGGCATGCGGCAGCAAGCAGTCGCAATATACCTATCTCTTTAAAAACCCGACGGTTTTAAAGCAGCAATGGCAAGAATGCCAAGCGAAAGGGGTGAAAGCCAAAGCGATCTCTAAGTGTCGCGATGCCTGGGTGGTCGCGAAAGTACTTCATGATTATTTGTCGTTACAGGAAAGTCATGCCGTACAAATATCAGAAGACCGTCAGAAGTTGATAGCCATGCAACAAGCGGGCGCAAGCAAGGCGATGCGTCAGCCGATATTGAATAATTTCAGCAAGTTAATGATGAATGTTCAAGCGAATTTTACCCAACAAATCATGGCAACGGAAACCAAATTGTCGCAATTGAAAGAAGCGCTACATACGATGCGACAAAACATCCGCATAGGCACGCTCTCAGCCAAGCAGCATAAAGCCTTAACGTTGAAAATCCAACACACCAAGCAAGCCATCACGCTGCAACAGGATTTGATTGGCGCGATGTATGCGTTGCTTAATCTTACGATGTCGGGTTAGCATCCATTTCTAAGTTAAGATGCATTTGCTTCGATGGTTTAATGTGATGATTTATCAGAGTGTTATGCATTTTTTCTGATGTGTTCTGTATTAGTGAAAGCAGCATGTTGGCATGAAGCTCACTGTCATTCAAAGCCGGAATATAAGTAAATTGCTCCCCACCCGCTTTTAGAAAGAGGGCGCGATGCTCGACGTTGATTTCTTCCAGTGTTTCTAGGCAATCTGCTGCAAATCCGGGGCAGACAATGTCAACAGACCGAACCCCCTGTTGAGCGAGCTGTTTGAGCGTTGTGTCTGTTGCTGGCGCTAGCCATTGCGCTGAACCAAAGCGCGATTGAAAGGTTAAAACCCAGTCATTCTCGGTTAAGTGCAATGCTTTTGCTATAAGTTGAACCGTGTTTTGAACTTCTTGATAATAAGGGTCACCGGCTTGAATGTTCTTTTGAGGAAGTCCGTGAAAAGAAAACACCAGTTTCTCAGCGGGCGAGTGGGTTGCCCAGTGTTGTTCGATCTGTTTTGTTAAGGCGGTAATGTAGCCGGGGTAGGTGGCGTAAGAATTTACAAAAAATAGCTCGGGTAATGCGTTGATAGTTTTTAAGTTATCGGCGATCTTGTCAAAGGCAGAGGCGGTGGTCGTTGCTGAGTTTTGAGGGTAAAGCGGTAACACAATAATGGCGTCGCAGTCGGTTAGCTTATTCATCGCATCACGCAGACTCGGCGTGCCGTAGCGCATGCCCAAGACGACGGTAAAATCTTCAAGCCCTAGTTTGAGCTGTAATTTATCAGCCAACCCTTGCGAGTAATCCAATATCGGCGAGCCATGTTCCGTCCAAATAGATTGATAACGTTTGGCGAGCCGTCTTGGCCGGGTACGCAAGATAATACCGTGCAAAAGACACCGCCAAAGGACGCGAGGCATCGAAATAATGCGAGGATCACTCAAAAATTCAGCCAAAAACCGCCTAATAGCTTGAGGTGTTGGATGAGATGGTGTCCCTAAGTTGATTAATAAAATGCCCGTTTTTTTATTCATTACAGGTTTCCTGCGCAAATTGACTCATGCCTGTTGCTCTCATCATAGCTATCCTTTAACATACATCTTTGTAGTGGTGGTTTGGGTAACATACATGCGTTTAGAAAGGATTAAGTTAGCGGGTTTTAAGTCATTTGTCGATCCCACGACGATAGAATTTCCCAGTAATTTGGTGGGAGTCGTAGGACCCAATGGTTGCGGTAAGTCGAATGTGATTGACGCCGTGCGCTGGGTAATGGGCGAAAGCTCCGCCGGGAAGCTGCGGGGTGAGTCTATCACGGATGTGATTTTTAATGGCTCCATCGAAAGAAAGCCCGTGGGACAAGCGTCTGTCGAGCTGGTTTTCGAAAATGCGGCGGGCAGGCTGAGCAATGAGTATGCGCAGTATAATCAAATTTCCATCAAGCGGATTGTTAACCGTGAGGCGCAGTCAACCTATATGCTTAATGGTACGCGTTGTCGCCGTAAGGATGTTATCAGTGTCTTTCTTGGTACTGGCTTAGGGCCGAGAAGTTATTCTATTATTGAACAAGGTATGATCTCCAGGTTGATTGAAGCCAAGCCTGAAGAGTTGCGGACGCATTTGGAAGAAGTCTCCGGTATCTCTAAATATAAAGAGCGCCGTCGAGAAACCCAGAATCGCATTAAGCACACCAGAGAAAACCTTAGTAGACTCAGTGATCTACGTGAGGAAATTGAAAAACAACTGGAGAAATTAAAGCGTCAATCGCGTTCTGCTGAGCGTTATAAAGTGCTTAAAGAAGAAGAGCACTTGTTCAGGGCGCAGAGCCATGCGTTGAGATGGCAAACGTTGAACGTACAAAACGAACGTGACGAAGAAAAACTCCAAGCATTCACTACTCAGCTTGCAGCTTTGCATGCCGAGCATCAACATATTGAAACAGAGGTCACAAAATTACGTGAAAGTAAGCACGATGTGACGGAGCGTTATAACGAGATTCAAAGCCAATATTACGGCATCGGCGCCGATATCACGCGCATTGAACAAGCGATGCAGCATTTTCGGGAACGCCAAGGCCAGTTAAAAGACGATTGCCAGCAGGCAGAAGCCGATTGGGCGCAAGCCGTGCAGCATCTGACTGCCGATAAGGCGCGTGCGACACAGCTGACCGATGAGCTTCAAACTATCGACCCACAACGTGCAGAAGCGCAAAGTAAAGCAGAAGCCTCCAAGGCGCTGCTTGATGGCGCTGAAGCAGGAATGCAAGCTTGGCAAACGGAATGGGATGAGTTTAACCACCGCGCCGCTAACGTCGCTCAGACGGCGCAAGTGGAGCAAACACGTATTCAGCACATCGAACAGCAGCAGCATTCATCCAAACAGCGTTTGGAAAAATTGGTGGAAGAACACTCGCAGCTTGACTTAACTTCGCCGCAACAAGAGTGTGAAGATATTCAAGCGAACCTTGAACAGTCTGAACGGGCGTGCGAGCAACATCAGGCAGCATTAACAACAACGATTGAAACCATCGAGCAAGATCGCGCGAATCTTCGTACAGTAACGGATGAACTCGATGACGCCAAGGATCAACTGCAAACGTTGACAGGGCGTAAAGCTTCACTCGAAACATTGCAGCAAGAAGCGCTGGAGCAAAATGATAAAGCCATGGAAGCCTGGCTTTCTGAACACGATTTAAGCCATGTATCAAAGTTGGCACAAGTTATTACCGTGGAAGATGGTTGGGAAACGGCCGTTGAAACCGTGTTAGGCCACTTTGTTCAGTCATTGTGCGTTGATAATATTGCAGCGCTTTGTCAAGATCTATCAACTTTAGAGCAGGGCACAGTGACCTTGTTTGATAGCAACGCCAATGTGGTTGCACCGGCATCCAAATCGTATCCTCGCTTAAGCGACAAAGTGCAAGGGCCTACGGCATTGATGGCGATGTTTGAGTCTGTTTATCTTGCTGATACTCTGGATGATGCGAACAGAATACGTGCTGATTTATCGGTGCATGAATCCGTTGTGATGCGGACAGGTTGTTGGTTCGGGAAAGCATGGGCGCATGTGGCGCGTGAAAAAAATGTGAAATTTGGTGTCATTCAACGCGAGCGTGAATTGAAAGAAATGACAGCACAAGTGGTCACATTGAAGCAAGCGGTCTTAGCGCAACAAACAGCGCTGGACAATGCGACGATGCAACTGGAATCACTTGAAACCAAGCGCACGGAACAACAACAGGGTTTACAACAACAATTATCAGCGAAAGCAGAACTTGCCGCGCAATTGCGTGTTAAGCAAGCAGGCATCGAACAATTAAAGCGACGTTCTTGCAGCGTGGAAGGTGAGATCGAAGAATTAAGGACGCAGCTAATGTCCGCGGGTTCGGAGTTGGATCAAGCACGTTCGACTTGGCAAGAAGCCATGGGCAACATGGAAGAAGATGCCAATGCGAGAGAGCGTTTATTGAGTCAGCGTGATCAATCAAGGAAAACATTAGAGCAGGCGCGCGAGCAATCACGCAACGATCGAGATAATGCGCATCAACTTCGTGCGCGCTTCCAGTCGTTGGAATCACAAAATACGTTACTACTCCAATCCATGGAGCGCTTAGAAACCAGGGAAGCGCAGGCGAAAGCTCGCGTTGAACAGTTAAGAGAAGCGTTGTCTCACGGCGAATCACCGCTTGAGAATATGCAAAAAGATTTAGATGCTGCACTTCACAAGCGCGTTGCTGTTGAAGGTGAATTAAATGAAGTGAAAGCGCGCTTGGATGAAAGCGATCATAAGCTATCCACGCTTGAAGAACGACGCCATCAGGTGGATCGTGAGACTGAAGGTATGCGCGATAAGGTGGAGCAGAGCCGCCTCAAAAACCAGGAAATTAAAGTACGCTGTAAAACGCTGCAAGAGCAGTTGGCCGAATCAGACCAAGTGCTGGAAGACGTGATACAAAACCTTCCTGAAGAAGCGACAGAATCCATGATGCAAGAACAGTTGGAGCGAACGATTAATCGCATTAACCGTTTAGGCCCCATTAACTTGGCGGCGATTGATGAGTTTCAAGTCGAGTCTGAAAGAAAAGAATATTTAGACAAGCAAAATGCAGATCTTGAAGAGGCGTTGGCCGTGCTTGAAGATGTCATTCAAAAAATCGATAAAGAAACGCGACAGCGATTTAAAGAAACGTATTCTACAGTTAATGAGCATTTCAAAACCTACTTCCCGAAAATCTTTGGGGGTGGTAGTGCTGAGCTTGAATTGACGGGTGAAGATTTATTAGATACCGGTGTCACCGTGATGGCACGCCCTCCGGGTAAAAAGAACAGCACCATCCATTTGTTGTCCGGTGGAGAAAAAGCCTTAACCGCGATTGCGCTGGTGTTCTCCATTTTCCAAGTGAATCCCGCACCATTCTGTATGCTGGATGAGGTTGATGCGCCTTTGGATGATGCGAACGTTGTTCGTTATTGCAAGCTGGTGAAAGAAATGTCTGACAAGGTCCAGTTTATTTTTATCAGCCATAATAAAATCGCGATCGAAATGGGGCAGCATCTTGCCGGTGTGACGATGAACGAGCCCGGTGCTTCACGCATTGTATCGGTTGATATGGATCAAGCGGTCGCGATGGCAGAAGCGTAACCTTTGTGAAGGGATAGGCAAAATGGAGTCAAAAATTCGTATCATACTTCTGATTATCGGCGCGTTGATTCTTTTGGCCATTGTTTGGGACGGCCTAAGACGACAGCGAAAACAGCGCCAGTCTGTTTTTAAGCGCATGGATGTTAATTTAGATGCTCACGAAGAAGACGATGAATTAGCTCGCAACAATCAAACGGTTCAAGAAGTACACATTGAAAACATCATTGAACCACTCGGCAATGATTTGATGGAAGAAAAAGCGCAAGCCTACGAAAACATATTGGCGGATCAAGAAGCCTCGGTTGATGTTGATGAAACACCACCCGAGCCGCCCGAGGAAATGCCCGCGCAAGAAGAGATGCCAGCAACGCCAATTGAAGAGGCGCCATCTGTCGAAGCCATACCCGCACAAAAAGAAACACAACCCAAGCAAGCCATGATTATGTTTACCCTCGTCGCACCTGAGGAAAAAACCTTCGGTGGTTTCAGTTTATTGCAAACACTGCTAGCTAATGGTTTCCGTTATGGCGACATGAAAATATTCCATTACCACGAAGGCGGCGATGAAAACGGCCGCGCATTATTCAGCCTAGCCGCCGCGACCCAAAATGGTGAATTCGACTTAAGCCAGATGGCACGGTTTGCCTGTAAAGGACTGGTGTTATTCATGGAGCCGAAAGATCACGATGATGCTTTGACCGTGTTTGATGAGATGATTGAAGTGTCACAGGATTTGGCGGATGATCTTGGCGGTAGTTTGCGAATCGGACAGAATGCGGCGTGGGATGAGGCTGCGTTGAAAGTTTTGCGGGATGAACTAACACTCAATCACTGATGACTAAACCCAATGTCACCCCGCGGCTTGATCTAATGTCATCCCGCGGCTTGACCGCGGGATCCACTATCTACAAAACAAGGAAATAAACCATGACAATAAAAGTCATCAACCCCTATAACCAATCCATCGTCGCAGAAGTTACCGAAGATGATGCAACCTCAATAGAAACCAAACTAACCAATGCGCAATCAGCCTACCAAGAATGGCGAGCATTGAGCTTGGATGAAAGAATCCAAGAGGTTAACAAAGGCTTAAACTATTTCCGAGAGAACGCAGATAGTATCGCTGAAGCTGTAACGTTGCAAATGGGCAAGCCTATTAATGAGGCGAAGGGCGAGCTAAGTACATTGTTCGAACGTGCGAATTACATGGTGAGCATTGCGAAAGATGCACTTAAACCTGATATCTTACCCGACAAACCAGGATTCACTCGACGAATAGAACATGAACCTTTAGGTGTTATTTTAAATTTAGCGGCTTGGAACTACCCGTTAATCATCCCAATCAACGTTATTATCCCCGCACTATTAGCCGGCAATACCGTTATTTTAAAACACAGCGCAAAAACGCCCTTGTGCGGACAAGCGATTGCCAAAGCCTTTTCTGGTTTATCTGTCGAGCATTTGGTGCAAGATCTGGTGGTAGAACACGAAGCACTTCCCGCCATTATCGAAGACAAACGCATTCAATACGTCGCGTTCACAGGCTCTGTGGAAGGCGGCCATGCCGTTTATGCTAGTACTGCGAAGACGCGTTTCATTGATGTAGGTTTAGAGCTAGGCGGCAAAGATCCTGCCTATGTTGCCGAAGATGCAGACCTTGAGTTTGCAGCAGAGAATATCGTGAGCGGTGCGTTTTATAATGCCGGCCAATCGTGTTGTGCGGTGGAACGTGTGTATGTTCATGAAAAAGTGGCTGATGCTTTTCTATCAAAAGTAAAACAAGCGATGAAAGCGTATCAAACAGGCGATCCGCTAAACGAAACGACAACCTTGGGCCCACTGGCGAACAAGCACGCGTTAGATTTTTTAGAACAACAAATCGATGATGCCGTGAAGCAGGGCGCAACATTGCTTGCGGGTGGTAAGCGCACGGAAAACACGACAGGCAATTTTTTTGAGCCCACCTTATTAATGGATGTCCCGAATCATACCAACCTGATGCAAGAAGAAAGCTTCGCGCCCATCATTCCCATCTGTCGCGTAAAAAACGACGATGAAGCTTTGACGCTGATGAATGATTCAACCCTAGGCTTAACCGCCTCCGTCTGGACAAAAGACCCCGCCAAAGCAGAACACTTCGCCAAAGCACTACAAACCGGCACCGTCTTCCAGAACCGCTGCGATTGTCTTGATCCCGCCTTGCCTTGGACGGGCGTTAAAGATAGCGGTAAGGGTGCGAGTTTGTCGAAGTATGGGTTTTTGTATGTGACTCGTCGGAAGAGTTTGCATTTTCGGCGGTAATTATTGAATTAATTCCAGCGTGGTTACAGATATTGTGCTATAGTATGGCAATGGTACCATTATGGTATTAGACGGAGGTATTATATGCAACATAATTTCAATTTACGGGGCGTGAGTGGCGACATGATGAGCAGGCTAAAATGCGTCGCTCAGCAGGAAAAAACGAGTGTTAATTCGATAGTACTTAAGTTGATTGCCAAATCTTTTGGGGTGGCGCAAGGTAGAGGCCGTACTGTTTATCATGATCTGGATGCGCTGGCCGGAACATGGTCTGAAAAAGATGCGACAGGCTTTAAAGAAGCAACCAAAGCCTTAAGGAAAATTGACAAGGATATTTGGACGTGAAAAAAATTTTACTGGATACTAATGCCTATACTGCGTTCAAATTAGGTAACGAAAAAGTATTGAAAGTACTGCAACATGCTGATGAAATTGGTGTTAGCAGTATTGTTTTAGGTGAGCTTTTGGCTGGTTTTTCAGTTGGCACAAAAGAAAAGCGTAATCGGGAAGATTTAAATCAATTTTTAAATGCTCCGAGGGTGCGGTTATTATCTGTTGATGATGATACGGCTCTTTTTTATGCGGGTATTTATAAGCAACTCAGAAAAGATGGAAAGCCCATACCTACAAATGATTTGTGGATTGCTGCCATTTGTATGCAGCATGGTTATTTGTTATGTAGCTATGATAAACATTTTACTTATGTTCAAGGTTTGTTTACGTGTAAGCAGTTGACCGATTTATTGTTATAAGCTGTTATTTGTTGGTCATTTAACCACAGAGATTGCTAATATTCCCCCCGGTTTATGGAGGGCTGTCATGAAAAACTTTATCAAACCGCCGTCACATAAGCCGAAGTCAACCCACCATCCACATTAAACGTTGAAGCCGTCACATAAGAAGAGGCATCGGAGGCCAAAAACAAGGCGGCCTGTGCCATTTCTTCCGCTTCGCCGAAGCGTCCCATGGGTAAATGTACCAGTCGGCGTTGTTTCTTTTCATCGGTATCTAAGAAATCCATTAAAAGTTTGGTGCGCAAGGGGCCTGGACATAGGGCGTTGACGCGGATGTTTTCTTTGGCGTGTAGGACGGCGAGTTCGCGTGTCATCGAAAGTACGCCGCCTTTGCTGGCGGTGTAAGCGAGTTGCGGGGTTGCGGCGCCTACTTGTGCGACGAAGGAGGCGGTGTTGATAATGGAGCCGCTGCCTGCGCGTTGTAGTGCGGGGATGCCGTATTTGCAGCCGAAGAAGACGCCTTTGAGGTTGATGTTCATGGTGAGATCCCAGATTTTTTCTTCGGTATTGACGGCATCAGAATCATCGGGGTGCATGATGCCGGCGTTGTTGAAAAGAATATTGAGCTTGCCGAATTTTTCTTCGGCTACTTTGATCATGTTCTCGCAATCAGCGGCTTTAGAGACATCGGCATGAACAAAAACAGCTTCGCCACCGGCCTCAACAATACTTGCGACAGTCGCTTCACCGGCTTGATCGTTCACATCGGTCACCACCACTTTGGCGCCGTTTGCTGCAAAAAGTAGGGCGGTTGCTTTGCCAATGCCATTGCCTGCGCCTGTAATAACGGCGACTTTATCGTTTAAATCCATGGTTTTTCTCCTGATTAAATTTGTTCGTAATAACGTTTGCGTTCCCAATCGGTGACAGCGCGATCAAAGGCTTTGACTTCGTTACGATAGAAGTGCGCGTAATGTTTTGCAACATCCTCACCTAAGACGCTTCGCACAAAATCGCTGGCTTCAAATAATTTCACAGCTTGTTCCAGTGTGACAGGAAGGCGATCGATTTGTTCATCGTGGTAAGCATCGCCCGAGAAATGTTCAGGCGGCTCTATTTTGTTGGCAATGCCGTCTAAGCCAGAGGCAAGTGCGGCGGTATAAGCTAAATAGGGGTTGATATCGGCGCCAGGGAGGCGGCATTCAATACGCAAGCTTTGTCCGTGTCCGACGATGCGAAAGCCCGCGGTTCGATTGTCGTGGCTCCACGCCAATCCTGTGGGCGCCCAAGATTCACTTTGGTAGCGTTTGTAGGAATTAATGGTGGGTGCGTAAAAGACCATGAATTCCGGCGTATGCTTGATCCAGCCGCCAAGAAACCAGCGGAAGATGTCAGAGGATGCGATGCCTGATAAATCTTTGTCGCCTGCAAAGGCATTGTTTTTAAGATCCCAAAGACTAAAGTGAATATGACAACTTGAACCGGCTTGGTCTTCAAAAGGTTTAGCCATAAAGGTGGTGCTGAGTGCTTGTTGATCGGCTACGTCTTTGGTGCATTGTTTTAAAAGACAGTGGCGATCGGCCATGAGCAGGGCGTCTTCATAACGGACATTCATTTCATGTTGACCTAAGCCCCATTCGCCCTTGGAAGTTTCAACGGGAATGCCGGAGTGTTTTAGATGGTAGCGTAATGCGCCGTGTAAGGCTTCTTCACGTGTGCATTGGGTGACGTGATAATCTTCGATGTAGCTGCCATAAGGGGTTAAATCGGCATAATGTTTTTGCCTAGCTTCGTCATACGTATTTTTCATGGTGAAGTATTCGAGTTCGGAAGCGGCTTTTGCAGTTAGCTTAAGCTCGGCGAGTTGATTTAATTGGTTTTTTAACAACGAGCGGGGCGCCATCGGAATAAGTTCACGTGTTTTTTCATGGATAACATCCGCAATGACAATGGCTGTTTTATCGAGCCAGGAAGCCGTTCTCATGGTGGAAAAATCAGGCATCAAATAAAAGTCACCATACCCTTTTTTCCAGTTGCTAAACTCATAACCCGCCACGGGCATCATATCCATATCAACGGTGAGCAAGTAATTACAAGCCCCCACACCATTGTTAACCACCGTATCCAAGAAAAACTCCGCATCAATGCGCTTCCCGAGAAACCGACCGTAGAGTCCGGTGAATGCAACAAGTACTGTTTCGATGGTTTCATTTTTGACAGCGTGAGCGAGCTGTTCGATGCTGAGCATGCCGCGGGTGTTGGTTGTCATGGGCGCCTTCCTTGGTTCATTTTGGATGGGTTAGATGGTATGCTGATTTTGGGTTGAGGGCAAGGATGTCAGTTATATTGAGCATGCGTAGATAGGGTGTTTCACAGACCATGGTGAAGTCGCGTAAAATGTGAGCGAAATGATTGTGTTTTTTAGGTGTGCATGATAGTCTTACATTGCTTTAACATGAGAAAAACAAGCATAAGGAGAATAAAAATGCCTAGCGATTCTAGCTCTTCAGGTAAAAAAGAAGAGGTCGATGTAAAAAAAAACAACCAGTTATGGGTGGTTTAACCCGATGAAGCTCATTAAGTCTGATCCCTCTAACCCTTTGATGACAATGGAAATGAGGTTAAACGAGGCGAATGTAAAGCAGATTTTAACGTCTGTAATGCAAGAATTTTTTCAGGCAGAAGCAACATTGCATCAGAAAAGTTCGAACTCAAGCTCGGATGAAAAAATAAAGCCGAATAACGACTCTAATATAACTTTTGTTGATATGATCGTGCAAAGCTTCCGTAAGGTAATCCAGCCTGATTTAGACAGCTTGAAAAAAAAGTTATCTGCAAGCAATCTATCTAAGGAGTTTGTACAAGGCGTGCTCGAGGCTAGTGGTGAAAATATTCAGCCACTTTTAAAAGCGTTGATCCAGGAGATTTTTTATACGCAGCAATTATCAGATGAGGAAAAGCATGATTTAAAGCAAGCGCCCATAAAACAAATAGTGAATGGTCTTTACAAAGCAATGCAGCCATCAATGGAAAATTTTCTTGGTGTAGAGCAAGGGAACTCGCATGCAGTTAACATCGCGAAAAAATTTACATACGGAGCACTATGTGCAATAGCTCAGTATTTGGCTGGCATGCTTGATCCAAAACATACACAGCCGTTGACGCCGGAGGTGCTTGGCATCAAATTTCAAGAGCTGCGGAAATATTTAACAAACAAGATACCCTCCTTGATGAAGCAAGTAGGCAAAGAGGTTACAACAGGTGTTGCAGAAAATGCCAAGCCATTCGTTGATAATGTTGGACATATGTTGCAACAGGTTGCTCGAGATTTTCGAAAGCCGCAAACGTTAGCGAATACAGGAACAATGGTAAGGTATACGACGAGCAATGTTCTACATGATGCTTTCTCGTCTTATTATGTCAAGTTTGGCTTTTTTTCTATCAGTGTAAAGAAAAAGACAGCTAGCCCAGAAAAAATTAGACAAAGTATAGCAGACGAATCAGTGCGCTATGCTAAAGCTGGCGGCCTAAACAGGTTGCACGGCCCGGAATATAAGCGCGTTTTTAAGACACCAAGAGATGCTGCGGAAAAAGAAATATTTAAAAACAGGAAGAAAGTTAAAAAATATATTAAATCAAGCTTAAAGAGTTATTTTGTGGGTAATCTGAATAGTATCGATCAGCTATTGTTAGCAAAGAATCTAGGCTCTTCCATTGCTCTTTTTGTGAAGGAGTATAAGGGATCTCGTCGAAAGCATTATATCATTGGTTTAAATAGGCAAGATTTGAAAGAAGAGAGATTTCTTAGCGAAGCGATAACTTCAACGCTAGCTAGTTATTTTTCATCTCAAGTTGAAGGTAAATGTTTTAATGAAACTAATTCAATAATGACTGACAAGCGTTCTTCTCAGGGCTCTTCATCTAGCTATGATCAGAATGCTATGTCTGACAAAGGTCTGGGTGAAAATGCTTCGCAACCAAACAATGGCACCGGCGATGAAATAGAAATAAATCTGAATGCAAACCATTGATAACGAATAATTTATGGGCGGTGTGGCGCAATTAACCCTGTTTGTAGTCGACGATTTAGGGTATATTACGTTTTATTCCTATCAAGAAAAGGAGTTTAATCGATGACTGGCTTTTCGTTGCTTGATGATATCCTTGGATCCTTAAAATCACGGGTCGAGAAAAGTAAATTAAGAAAAGCTATTTTTAATTCACAGCTTTCTTATTTAAACAAGAAGTTGCCTGCTAAACAACAAGACTTTAAAAGAAATTTTGTAAAAATAAGCCAATATGGGCTATTTGGAGAGGCTTGCAAATATCGCTATTGGCTTGTTATGAATTATTTTCGAAAAGCAGTTAATAACTTGGGCGAGAAGGCTTTATGGCTAACACCAGATAAAAATAATATTCAACCGATTTATTATATGTTAAGTTTTTTTCCTTTTTTATACCATTCTAACATGCTGGAGTTGCTACAAGGCTTGGGTATTACGCGTGAGGACATTTTGCCTTGCAATGATGATTCAGTGGGGCATATTGAGCTTCAGAAAACAATGTTTCTAGCAGCAAAGAAAAATAATATGAAAATCATGCAGCTTGTGATCCAGTTTGGAGGAGATAATTTCATTAATAAGGAAAAAAAGATGCGTTTAAAGGACGATAAACGACCCAATTATTACTCTTGCTTGAGCCTTGCCGCTTATCATCGAAATAAGACTATGGTTGCATATCTTATTGATTGTGGAGCAGATATTATTAATGGTTTAATTCCATTGGCGCTAACTAATAGAAGAAGCGATTATTTTTTTCTTTTGAAAGAATATATCGAAAGTGTCAACATCAAAGCAACAACACTTATTGTTGAAACGTTAGCTCGTGTGGTGGTTGAAGCGAATGAGGATAGTAGGGTGTTCTATAGCTTTATGCTTTCGTTTTTTGATCAACGTAATGAAACATTTGGCGAAAATGCTCGCTTTATTTTTAGCGCGGCAATAAACCAAGATTTTTCGTCGTTAACAAGGCGCTTTATTACTATGGCTCAAGAAAATGACGTCTTTGTTTTGAAAGAGAATTCTCCCTGGATATTGCTTAAAAGATACGCCGATCCTTTGTCGAAATTGAATGAATGTTTGGATAATGTTAAGGAAGAACTGAATCCGCCTAAACCGTTTTTGACTTCTCGTAATGCTCAGGCACGTTTTTTAAGTTGTCAAAGCGCTAAAGCGAACAACAAAACGAATCGGGGAAATAAAGGGAAGAATAGGAGCGTTGCCTTTCAGAGATGAAGTTAAAAATGGGGCAGCCAATACGATATTTGATGTCGTGCTTGGTTGGCGTACATATCCTGCGCATCAATCAGTTTGAAGCCAAGCTGTTTTATTTCGGCGATTAATGCTAATTGTTTTTCTGAATAATCGATATTCATAAAGCATGATGTTGGTGTAAGGAGAAGCTGAGTCAGTTGCAAAACTAAAAGGTCATTGTCGTAAGTGTTCGGAATGGTATTAATGAGGAGATCATAAGTGGTGGTGGGTTGTGATTGAAATGCCTCAAAGTCATAAACCGTGCACGGAATATGCTGAGCGATGGCTTCTGCTCTTTCTAAGGTTCGGTTAACGATGGTGAGCGATAATGCTTTACGCTTCATAGCTTCATAAGCAATCGCTTTCGCGGCACCACCTGCGCCTAGTAGCAGGATTTTGCTGTTTGCAATGGTTTGTATTTTCTCGATAGCATCAAGCGCACCAGCGCCGTCAGTATTAGTTGCATAGCATTGCCCGTCTTCAATACGAATAGTGTTAATTGCGCCGATTGATTTGCAGTCTGGATCAATAAATTGCATATAAGGAATGACAGCTTCTTTAAGCGGCATCGTAACGCTGAAACCTTGAAACGGCAGGTCTTGGATGTATTTAAAAAACAGAGACAACTCGTTTTTGGATACTTTGAATTTTACATAGACAGCGTTAACACCTAACGCATCAAAGTTCTTGTTATGAAATACATGGCCGATACTATGCTCAACAGGGTCACCGAGCAGGGCGAATATTTTTGTGTTGGCATTGATTTGTTTAATACGGTAAATATCCCGCAATGTTTCTAAGCTAGGGCAGCAAGATATAATAAGTTTCGACCCAATGTCATCCCGCGGCTTGACCGCGGGATCCAGGGCAGATTGCTCATGAATAGAATTTGTCTTGGCATAACAAAAACAACTACCCACCACACCACCAAGCACCCGCGAAGGCAAACCAAGCTCACCCATACAATGAGCGACAAGGTTGCACTTATTTGCATTATTTTTCACAAAGTGTAAAACACGCAAATTATCCAAGCTACTTTGAGCCGTGCCAATAATTTTATAAACAGAAACATCAGGATGTTTCATGGAAAGTAATAAACCATCCAAGTCCTCAGGCGTTTCAGAGTAATTATGATAAGACAAAATAATACGAATCGATGGATGTTTTTTATGAAACTTCGCTATCAACGAACGATCAATGCTTGATTCAAAGTCGATATAATCAGGATGTAATTCGGCAAGTTTAGTGAGGCAAGCCCATCGTTCGCTTTCACTGCCAGAATAATAGCCACCTTGAGCCTTAGGCCGCAGCGTTAATATCAACGGCTTTGTTAAATTGGCTCGTATTTTTTTTAATGAAGGCATCTGAATGTTCGACAAAAAATCAAGCCGCCACTCAAAAGCCTCGGCATCATTTTGATATTGATGCGTTGTAGCGGCTAGATCATCAATGGTAGTTTCTGCAATAATCGCGATTAACATGATTTACTCCGAACACTGATCAAGAAGATAATCTATTGCCTGATCTAATGTTTGATCATCAACCGAGGAGGCATATTTCCCCGAGGCGCAGTGCACCTCGCCAATGTTACGCAGCAAAACAAAGTGAGGCTCAGATCGCCTTGTTTTTTTATCCATCATTAAAGCTTGTTTTAATGCATCTTTCGCAAGTTTGACTTTTGTTTTTACCGTTGTTTCATAAAGTGACAAGCAGGATTGAATGTTAGAAAACGCTTCCTCGGAGAGCAGGCCTAGCTTATAAGATAGATAGCTTTCAACGAGTATCCCAATAGCAACAGCTTGCCCGTGGCTTATGGCATAATGGCAAACGGTTTCTATCGCATGAGCCATGGTGTGACCAAAGTTTAATGTTTTTCTGATACCTTGTTCGCGCTCATCTTTTTCGACAATACTTGCTTTGATTCTGAAGCTTTCTTTGATGACGTAATCAAGCGCATCAAGATTCTTTGCTTTTAATGTTTCGGCATGTGTGTAGAGAAACTCAAAATAATCGGCATCGCTAATGAGTGCGTGTTTAATGATCTCGGAAAAAGCCGCCAGGTATTCGTCGTCTGGTAAGGTTTCTAATAGCTGAGCGTGAATGAAAACAGCTTTGGGTTGCGTAAACGTACCAATCGTATTTTTTCCGTAGGCCGTATTGACCCCGGTTTTTCCGCCGATGGAGGCATCAATTATTCCCAACAATGTCGTGGGAAGGTAAATGGCGGGCACACCGCGGCAATACGTCGCTGCGATAAATCCGGCAAGATCTGTCACAACGCCACCGCCTAAAGCGATGATACAGGTGTCGCGACCACAGCCAAGTTGGAGTAATTGGTTTTCAAGTGTTTGTTTGGTTGTTTGTGTTTTTGATGCCTCGCCTGCCGGAAAGCTGATTGTGTGTGTCTTGATATGATGCGCGTTGAAATATTCTTTAAGATGTGATGCGTATAATGTCTCTACGTTGTTATCTGTAATGATAGCCACTTGATAGGCTTGCTTTTCACATAACTGAGCAAGTTCATTCGATGCAAAAAAATCGCCAAAATAAAGCGGGTAACTTGGCTGTGTATTAACAGTTATCTGCTTCATCGCAAATGCTCAACCGTCGCACATTGATTCATTAACAAAGCATCAGCAAGCACAAGCGAACACATCGCAGATACAACAGGCACTGCGCGAATCGCAACGCAAGGATCATGCCGTGATCCTTCGGGTAAAACAAGGGTTTGTGGATTGCCTTGATCATCCAGGGTGGCTTGCGGTTTCTTGATGCTTGATGTTGGCTTGAAAGCAACGCGACCAATGAGCGGCATGCCTGTGGTAATGCCACCTAATGTACCACCTGCGTGATTGCTTGTTGTTGGGTGGCCATCGTTTGTGAATAGATCATTATGCTGCGAGCCACGCATCCGTGCTGCGTGAAAGCCTTCGCCGATTTCAAAACCTTTGGTTGCGGGAATGGATAGCATGGCGCGTGCTAAATTAGCTTCTAATTTTTCATACACAGGGTCACCTAAACCGGCCGGCACATTGTGCACGATAAATTCGACCACGCCACCTAGCGAGTCACCCTCTGCTTTTGCTTTGTTAATAGCTCGCATCATTTTATCAGCGGCGTCCTTATCAGGGCAGAAAACCAAACCTGCGTCATCCCGTGGCTTGACCACGGGATCCATCTCAATAGTATCAATGCTCTTAAGATAAGCCACCACTTGAATCCCTTTGCAAGCCAAAAGTTTTCCCGCCACCGCACCTGCCGCAACGCGACACGCCGTTTCTCTTCCCGAAGCTCGTCCGCCACCACGATGGTCAAAGCAACCGTATTTTTTTTGATACGTATAATTCGCATGGCCAGGGCGTAACAAATGTTTAATAGGCTCGTATCGACTAGAATCAGTATCTTGATTCATGATGATAATAGCAATCGGGGCGCCCGTTGTTTTTCCTTCAAAAACGCCAGAATATATTTCAGCAATGTCTTTTTCCTTGCGAGGCGAAGTGTAGGGTGTTTTCCCAGGTGCGCGCTGAGCCAAGGCAGTATTGATGTCATTCTCAGATAATTCGAGACCCGCAGGGCAGCCGTCGATAATAACGCCAATGGCTTTGCCATGCGATTCGCCCCAGGTGGTGATGCGAAAGAGATTGCCGAAGCTATTGCTGCTCATTTAAGCTGTCCTCTTGTAGATGGCGGCAGGCAATGATAATTGTCTGGAAAATGTTTGCTATAACTTCACTGGATAAAGGGCTCGTGTTTTTTTCTTTGAGTCGGTCAACAATGTTTTGTTCGCGCTCCGGGTTAAATATAGCAGGTTTTCTGCCATTGGCGGCTGTTATTTTTGTTGTTAATACCTCTCGCGCTAGCTTGGATCGTTGGGTAATAAGCGCAAGAAGTTGGTCGTCGATTTTATCGATGGTTTGTCTTAATGCGTCAAGTGGTTTGTTCACTTGGGTTTTCTCCTTTGTTGCTGTTTGGTAGTATGGATCCCGCGGTCAAGCCGCGGGATGACATTTTTCAAGCCGCGGGATGACATTTTTCAAGCCGCGGGATGACATTTTGTTTAAGTCATGGGATGACGGCGTTGGCTAGTTTGCGTAGCAATGTTTCCGTCTCATTCCAACCAATACACCCATCCGTAATGCTCTGCCCATAGTTAAGTTTCTCATCGGCTTGTAGCGTCTGACGCCCTTCAATCAAATGGCTTTCCAGCATCAATCCCATAATATGATGTTCATTGTTTTGTAATTGCTGGCAAAGGCTTTCAATCACCAAGCATTGCTTCGTATAATCTTTATTGCAATTATCATGACTGCAATCAATAAGCACATTGGCTCTCAGATTGCGCTTTGTTAAAAGTGCGGAAGCTTTTTGAATGCTAGCAGGATCATAGTTAGTGCCGCGTGATCCGCCACGTAAAACAATATGACAGCAAGGATTGCCCTGTGTTGCAACGGTTGCGGCTGTGCCTGTTTGTGTTATGCCGAGAAAATGGTGAGGTCTGCTAGCTGCTAAAACGGCATTCACAGCAGCATTTACATTGCCTGACGTATTGTTTTTAAATCCTACCGGCATGGACAAACCAGACGCCAACATACGATGCGCTTGGCTTTCGGTGGTTCTTGCGCCGATGGCAGCCCAGCTTATTAAGTCAGCGATGTATTGCGGTGTGATGGTGTCCACAAATTCGGTGGCAGCCATGACACCCATTTGATTGATTTCCAAGAGCAGGGCGCGTGCCAATTGCAGTCCTTCATTCACGGCAAAGCTGTTATCTAAATGCGGGTCATTGATGAGACCTTTCCAGCCAACGGTGGTACGCGGCTTTTCAAAATAAACACGCATGACGATGCAGAGCTTATCGTTTAATTCATCGGCCAGGTGTTTGAGTTTTTGAGCATATTCCAATGCAGCCGTTTTATCGTGCACTGAGCAAGGACCCACGATGGCCAATAAGCGCTTGTCTTTGCCCTGGATGATATTTTCTATGGCTTGCCGGCTGTTTGCCACATGTCGCATTATAGGCTCACTGCAGGGCAACGTATGGCGCGTTAATGCCTCGGGCGGGAGCAGGGGCTCAATGTGGCTAATGCGTGTATTGTTGATGTTGTCCATGACGATTCAAATGAGAACTTGATTTGGCGACACTATAACCCTAAAATTGACCAAATCCAACAAAAAATGGCCATTATTGATGAAGTTTTATCGTGTTGAAGCCAGCGCGCTCTCGGGGCATGCCGGGCTTCCCGCCTCAAAATCACAAAGTATTCGAGCGATTTTGTTTGCCACCATGGCAAGCGGGGTGAGCCACATAGCCAATTATTTACCCTCGCCAGATATCGACGCCATGATCAATGCCTGCCGTCAATTGGGCGCCAAGATAGCGCAACAAGATAATCAGCTTACCATCACAGGCGTGAATGGCTCCCCGAAAATCTCCGGTGACATTATTGATGCGGGCAACTCCGGTCAAGTATTGCGTTTTATTGCGTGTTTAGTCGGGCTGCAAGATCGCAGTGTTATCATCACCGGCGATCAATCGCTTCGCCATAATCGTCCGATTGCCTCGCTGATTGAAGCTTTATCAACCTTAGGCATCGCCTGTGAACAACTGGAGGGTGATGCGCATGTGCCGTTAAAATTGACGGGGGCTTTTCAAGGAGAGGTAACAACATTGAGCGGAGAAGATTCCCAGCCAGTTTCTGGTTTGCTCATGGCATTGGGTTTCAAAGAAGGCACAACGACGATTAAAGTGCGCCACCCCGGTGAAAAGCCCTGGGTTGAATTAACGCTCCAATGGCTCGACCGTTTTGCGATTCCTTACGAGAATAAAAGCTTTGCCGAATATAAGGTCACAGGCAAAGCAAGTATACCTGCTTTCACTTATCACGTACCCGGCGATCTCAGTTCGTTAGCTTATCCGTTGGTGGCAGGATTAATAACGCAATCTGAAGTTGTTTTAAATGATGTTGATATGAATGAAGCACAAGGCGATAAAGCTATTATTGATGCATTAAAAACAATGGGCGCAAAGATTGATGTCAACGCCAAAGAAAAAACATTAACCGTGCGGCCAACGCAAAGCTTGCAAGGTATCGCCATCAATGTGAATGATTTTATCGACAGCATTACGATCATGGCCGTAGTCGGCTGCTTTGCAAAAGGCACAACCACTATCACAGGTGCGGCGATTGCCCGCAGAAAAGAATCCGATAGAATTGTCGCGATGACGATGGAGCTACGAAAAATGGGCGCGAACATTGAGGCGTTAACAGATGGTTTCGTTATTCAACACAGCCCGTTACAAGGTGCAGTATTGGAAAGTCACAAAGATCATCGTGTAGCAATGTCGCTTGCAATAGCAGCCATGGCTGCTCAAGGAGAAACAACCATTCGCGATGTGCACTGTGTTGATAAAAGTTTTCCGCGTTTTGCTGAGACCATGCACGCACTAGGTGGGAGTATCACGGCTCATGAATAAATCTATTGTCTTGATTGGCTTAAAAGGCTCGGGGAAAACGACCATCGCACGCGCATTAGCCGAAAAGTTGGCGCGACCGTTTTTGGATACCGACAAAATGATCGAAGATGATCATTCTTCTCAGACAGGCAAGCGTTGTGATTGTCGAGCCATTTATCAAACGATTGGCGAGCAAGCGTTTCGAAAGCTAGAGGCTGACGCAATACACCGCGCTGCAGCACGAGAAACGCCGTCGGTCATAGCAACCGGTGGCAGCAGCATGTTAGATGCTGAGAATGCTGCGTGTTTTGTGAAATCAGGTTTGATTGTTTATCTTGATGCTGGTTATGAAACCTTGTTGGCGAGATGGAAGCAGTCACCGCCTGTGTTTGTGGATCCAGACAACCTGGCTGAGGCGTTACAAACCTATTGCTCGCGCAGAGCAGGACATTATCAAGCTTTGGCGCATTTTACCGTCAAAGTTGATGAACTCTCGATTGATCAGATAGTTGACAAGATCCAGGCGCTGACGCTGCTCGACACTCAAAATGGCCGATAAAACACGATTTTTGCTACAAATGGCCGGTATTTGCCGTTTTTCCGAAAAATGGCCGATAAAATGATGGCTCTTAGGTGGAAAGTGGCCGGTATTTTGCTATAATCATCCATTATGGCCGGTAAATGACGGAGTGACGCCTAAAATTCACCGTCAAAATGGCCGATAAAGACGGATAGTCGAGGTGAGATGCAATGAAAACAACGGTTGATGATTTATTAACAATGCTGCATTTGCAACAAAGCCCCGTCTCGATTTCTTCTATCATGCAGACCTTAACAGGTGATGTTTCAGAGCGAACCGTGCGCAGATGGCTACAAAAACTTGTTGAACAAGGTGTTGTCGCGAGATTGGGTAGCTTTAAAGCCAGCGTATACTCGCTTAGTAATCCTCGTTACTTCTTTTCAAAAAAAGCCTTAGCATCGTTGGCGAAAGCCAAGCTACCATTGCACCAGCGCGATCCGTGTACGTATGATGAATCTTGGTTGAATGCCTACCAGCCTAATGTAACGTATTATTTAACCCAGCAGCAAAGAGAAAAGCTCGCAGAAACCAGCGCGCAATTTTTAGGAGAGGTACCTGCTGGTACGTACACCGAAAAGATTTTTAATCGCTTGTTGGTTGATTTATCCTATAACTCATCTCGGCTGGAAGGCAACACGTATACACTGTTGGAAACGGAGAAGCTGGTATTGAAAGGCAAGGCTTCTGTGAATAAGTTGAATGCAGAAAAGCTGATGATTCTTAACCACAAAGAAGCCATCAAATTTCTTATTAATGGCATCAACCGCATCGAAATCAGTCCCGATAATGTTCGCACCATTCACTATTTGCTGGCTGACAGCTTGGTGTCTGCCAGTGATGCAGGTCAAATACGTAAAGAGGTTGTTCGAGTTTCGGGAACGACCTATGCGCCACTTGAAAACTCAGCTACGTTGGAAAACATACTGGAGTTAATTTGCAATAAAGCCCGTGACATTGATGACCCCTTTGAGCAAAGCTTTTTCTTGTTGGTACATCTCGCTTATTTGCAGTGTTTTATCGATGTTAATAAACGTACGGCGCGAATCGCCGCCAATATTCCTTTGGTGCGTAATAACTTGATCCCTGTGTCATTCAAATATATTGCGAAAGAAGATTACATCTCCTCTGTGATCGCGACTTATGAATTTCATGATGTGACGCCGCTAGCAGAATTATATGTTTGGTCATACCTTCATTCTTGTAAAGACTATAATGACACGACGACAGCTATGGGGATTGACGTTTTTCGAGCGCGTTATCGTGAGCAGCGCCGTCAAGTCATGGCTGAAATTATCAATCAACTTGTCTTGGGTGCTGAGATAAAGGCTCATGTAATGAAGTTTGCATCTTTAGAGATAGACGCGGAAGACCGAGAGCGATTTGTTAACGATGTATTAAAAGAGCTGGCTCATTTAGAGAGTTTTAAGCTTGTTGGGATGGGCGTTTCTTCGCAGCAATTTAAAACATGGCAAATACGCCTCAAGTCTGGATCAATTGAGTAAAATTTCCTCGACAACTGGATTTGATTTATGGGGTAATGCTCATTATAGTATTGGGATGACGGCTGAACCAATGAATATCAACGGATTGAATCATGAAGAAAATACTGCTCCTTACCCTCGCGCTTGTTTTTTTGTCGGCTGCGCAGCTCAGCCTCGCTAAGAGCAGCCGATATTCCGAGTATTACGGCACTGGCCTGTGTTCAAAGCCGGGCTATCATTGCATCAAGGTGAAGCGAGGAGGCTGGAAGAAGGCGTTTCCTGACCCGATACAACGCGATATTGTCCAGCGCGTGAACCGAACGAATATGCGCTTATGGCGAGGTAAAAAAATTGCGGTGCCAGATCACTTGGGTACGCTGACCTTGCATGATGTGTCACCTTTTCCTCTCAAGATAGCCAAACGACCTAACAAGCTGATCATTGTTGACCAAGATAAGCTGGCTTGGGGTGCTTATGATACGAAGGGTCATTTGCTGAAATGGGGGCCTATTTCTTCTGGTAAAGATTATTGCGGCGACATTGGGCGAGGCTGCCGAACGCAAACGGGCGCTTTTTATGTGTTCAATAAAAAAGGCAAAGGCTGTGAATCTAATATCTTCCCCATAGGCCGAGGTGGCGCGAATATGCCGTATTGCATGTTCTTTTATCGTGGCTTTGCGCTGCATGGTTCGGCGGAAGTGCCGGGGTATCGGGCTAGCCATGGTTGTATTCGCCTATTTACGCGCGATGCCGAGTGGTTGAATCGATCGTTTGTGAGGGTTAAAAACCTTGATAGCGTTACAGGAACCAAGGTGGTAATTATGGATATAAAGAATGCAGGAGGCAAGAAGCATGCGAAAAAACGTCGGCGATCTCGTTAAAGTAGCGATACTTGTTGGGTGCTTGTTGCCTTTAAGTGTGATGGCAAAGCGCGGATTGTTTCCGGGTGGATGCCGGGATACGGGTTATAGTTTTAAGCTTTATGTGTTGATGCTTCACCCAGAAGCCAAAGGTGATGTTCAGTCGCTGTATTTTATGCATAACAAATCAGGGCGCAAGCTAAAATTGTCACAAATGAAAGTGAGCCGTGATAAGCCTTATACGCTCTATCTAAACAATGTAATTAAACCCAATAAATGGGGTGTTTTTGCAACGGATTCGCCCGTGGTTAAATTTGTTTGCAGTGTTCCTGTTAGGGGTAATCCCCATGGCAAGGTGGTTGACTGTAAGAAATCCTTGGATATTTGTGAATACACGAATGTGAAATTCGCCGACAATAATTACGGCAATTATTGGGGTGTTAAAAGTAAAGCTAAAATCAGCGCGCGAAACGATATTATTCGTCAAGGTGTTTTATTGAAGTGGTAATAGGAAGTTCCATGAAAAAAATGATGATCAAGTTTTTTGTTTTATGTTTGTTGCCCTGTGCTGTTTTAGCAGGATCACCCCAGGCGTTTTATGCGTACCGGCAAGGTCAGCCCTTACAAGCAATGAAAGGACTCAAGCAACTCGCCAAACAAAACAACAAAACAGCGCTTTACTATCTTGGTCTGATGGCCTTGCACGGTTATGGCGAAGCTAAAAACACGCCGCGCGCGTTAAAGCTTATTACAGCCGCTGGTGAGCGCGGTTATTTGCCTGCACAGTTCTTTCTTGGTCGGTACTATTGGGATAAGGAAAATAATCCCCAAAAAGCATTAACCTGGTTCAAGCGTGCAGCTATTCGCGGCAACGTTGATGCTCAGATGTTTACAGCAGGTGCTTATCTTTACGGCTATGGTACGAAAAAAAATAAAGGCAAAGCGCGGTGGTATTTTATTAAAGCGGCCAAAAGTGGTAATGCGAATGCGCAGTACGTCTTAGGCATGCATTTTGCCAAAAGCCGCAATAGGCGCAACAAAAAGCTAGGCCGTATTTGGCTAAAGAAATCAGCCAAGCAGGGTAATGCACTCGCTAAAAGCCAGGTAATACGATTGCAACATGGCGGGAAAGTCATTTCTGAAACAGCATCTAAACAAGATCCTCGTGAAGCGATGCTGGCATGGTTAAGTCCAGCGCACAATGGTCAGGGCGTACCGGTGAAATATCAGCTGCAAACGGGCACCAGCGCATGGCAAAACAAAGCGTCGCAAAAGCAGGGCGCCTATCAGTTAAGTCCGAAGCTTGTCACTCTTCAGCGGAGTGCTATTTATTCACCCAAGCCTACGCTTGTTGATCCCGATGATATCCGACTCTCTGCTTTTGTGAGCACGCTGGGCGCGACGCATTACATGAAGAAAAAACCACACCTGTTTATTCCTCATTATGAGCTGCCTAAATCGAGCAGCTACACAACGATCTTCAGCAATAGTTTGCGCCAAGCCGTTCATGGTGTTGCAGGCGCGCAATTTAATCTGGCTGTTTTGTATCAAGAAGGATTGGGTACAAAGAGAAATATCACTAAAGCGATTGAGTGGTATAAAAAATCAGCCGAACAGCATAATCTAAAAGCTGAATATAACCTTGGATTGCTTTACCTAGAGGGTGAGGGTGTACCTAAAAATTACAAGAAGGCATTGATATGGTTAAATCAATCTGCATTGCGTGGTGATACTTATGCGCAATATCTGTTGGGTGTGATTCATGAGTACGGCTTGGGCACCCTTGGTGAGGCAAACTATATTGCTAAAGATGTGCGCCATGCCAGCAGCATGTACCATTTAGCGGCGAATGCGGGTTATACGAAAGCGCAATTTAATTTAGCCGAGCTTTATGCGAGTGGCTTGTTAGGCCAAGGAAAAACGATTCAAGCGAAGCAAGAGTTGTACCAGTTAATTTTAGCACTTTATGAAAATGCAGCTAACCAGGGTGCGGAAAAAGCGAAATTGGCATTAGCTTATTATTACATCGATAGTAAAGATCAGAAAAAACAAGCTTGGGCATTTAACTTGGCGAAACAAGAAGCGCAAAAGAATAATCCTTATGCTGCTTTCATTTTGGCGCTGATGTTTGATCGTGGTGCGGGCACTGAAGAGAGCGAGGGTAAGGCTATTTATTGGTATGCTGAGGCTGCAAAAGCTAATAATCCTGTGGCTGAGTTTATTTTGGGATCTTATTTTTATTTAGGTAAAGGTGTTGAAGAAAGTAAACACGTTGCCTATGAGTACTTAACCAAAGCGGCAAAAAACAATCTTCCTTATGCTGATTATAATTTAGCAGTCATTCGATATAACGATCATCCTCAAGGCGATTTCTTACCGTTATTACAGCGAGCAGCGAGAAGTCATTACAATAAAGCCAGCTTGGTTTTGGCGGATTATTATCTAGCACATTCAACCCGTCACAAAAAATGGCGCGAAGCTGCCGCGATTTATTTAAAGCAAGCGAGACTAGGTTATGCCGATGCACAGCTGAAATTAGGTTATATGTATGAGCAAGGGATTCTCTTCAAGAGAAACTTTAAAACAGCAGCCATCTGGTACAAGAAAGCCGCGCAGCACAAAAATGCATTGGCACAGTATTTGTATGGCAATATGTTTCAATCGGGCAAGTTAGGCAAGCCTTCATCTGTCAGCGCAATGCGTTGGTATCAGCGTGCAGCCGATCAAGGTTCTATTCCTGCAAAAGTGGCCTTAGGCTTTCTGGAAGAAACCGTCAATCATAACTACAAAAAAGCAATGAGCTTATATCAAGCTGCAGCAGAGGCAGGCAGCCCACAAGCGAACTTTGATTTAGGTTTGATGTATGAATACGGCAAAGGCGTCCCTGTGGCTTATAAGCAGGCATATCAATTTTATAAAAAAGCAGCAGAAAAATCCTTCGCGCCAGCACAATACGCATTAGCCAACATGTATTTAAAAGAAACCGCCCCTAAGATTTGGTTTACGTTAAAAGGCCGCGAGGAGAGGGCAGCTATCGCGCTTAAAGCAGCAGCGAAACAAAATCACAGTTATGCGCTTTATAAGCTGTCGCAAATGTATGCGAAAGGGATTGGTGTTAGCAAAAATGAAGAGAAAGCCAAGGCACTGTATCAGCAAGCGTTAGCTAATGGTTATCATCCTGTTGTGGCGTCTTCGGGTGCGCCGAAAGTGAGTTGAGGCGTAATCAGGACAACCTGATTTCTTCCTGTGGCTATGCGCCCTTATCTATGTTACGGTGGCATCAGGTTTTCGGCTCGCCGGCGATTGGTTCGTAATATGCCCGCTGCCCGAAAAAAACACATTAAAAACATTGATACTCACTAGAGGTAATTAAGCATATGAGCAAAGAGAAGTCACCCAAAAAAAGCGAAAAAAAGAAACCGTTAATGACGGCCAAGGAGAAAAAAGCGGCTAAACGAATGAAGAAAGCAGGCGGCTCTTCTACTGTAAAATTACCAACAGGGAAGTCAAAGTCTGAGGGTAACTAAACTAACTTGATTGCTGTGCGAAGTCAGTTATTTGTAAGTGGTTAAGATGTTTTTCAAAGCATGCAAAAGTAAAAGCTGAAAAACACTACTTACCAATTGGTTAATGGACGACGCTCATTTTTTTGAGCTAGTCCGCTTTGGAGTAGGGGCAAAGAACATTGCTCAACTAAATCCTTGATCGACGAAAGAAGACAGTATATATTTAACCATCGATGGATCGAGTAAACTAGGTCTTAACGTTATGCCAAGATATAGAGTCAAGAACGCTTATTTATCTGAGCAGGAATATGGGCAGCATATTTCAGGTGTCTGGTCAGGATGTATTATACTTGCCGGAGTCATTATTTCCTGTTTAGCATGCTACCATTTTATTTTAGATGCGCATTTCGCATTAACTTGGTCACATAGCCTTAAGTTCACCATCTTAGCGCTGGCTTTCATCCTAGGCGCTATCATTTTCTCCCTTATGAGACATGTATTAAGGGCGGGAATAACCATGCTTTTTGCTTTATCAATCACCGCCGGTATTGTTTACGGTATCGTTATGCTGATTTGGAAGATAACTTAATATTCTTAAGAATAACGCATTTAACACGAACCATAGGTAATCTCTCCAAGACAATGCTTGAGTGAAATGTTAGCAAGCTAGGTGGCTCTGTTTTAAGGGGTAACTCCAGCTTGACCGCTTACCATCATTCGAAAAAACAATTCTTTATAGAGAAGTGTAAGCGGGAAATTAACCCCATATTTCAAAACCTGATTTAACCTGAGACACTACCGGCACCTTAACTTTATCGTCGGAATTATACTGCCCCCAGTTAAGTTAGCCCCGCAGCTAAAGGAGTGTTAATGTAATGCCCCCGGCTTATCCCGGATAAATGATTTATTATCAAAGTGCAAGGTTTAAAACATACGACTAGAGGTAGTGTTTGAGGAATTTGTCGTTGCGCTTTTTTGTTTAGGTTCTTTTTCTGCGAGCTTATTTTCGTTGCCTTTTACTCGCAATTCTAATTGCTGTATTTTTTCCAAAATAAATGCATTGAAGCTTTTGCTGTCGGAAGGTTCAGCTGCGTTTTGTTGTTTCAATCCCTTCTTTTCTTCCATTAGACCAGCGTTTTTTTTCTTTAGATCAGCATTTTCATGCATTAACCTATAGAGTTTTTCTTGTAAATCATTATACTCATGTTTATCTATCTCGACAGTGTTTGATGAGTAATCAGGTGATGAGCTTCGGTCTTCGGCAGTGTTGAATCCAAACATTTCAAATTTCCTCTATTGTCTTATTAAAAAATAATTTTATCTGCTTTACTTTGGCTTTAAGCCCCTCCCCTTATTGCTTTATTAAAAAGCAAAGAGATTAAGTTCTTAACGCTGAGAGTGGCCAATAATAGATCAACGCGCTCCATTTGTCAACGTCTTTTACAGCGATGTTAATGACACGCCATTTGTCCGGTTTTGGTGGCACGCGATGTGTCCGGTTAAAATGACCTATTTTTCAAGAGGTTAATGGATCATGAATCGGGGGCTAGTCCAGATAGCCTGTCTTGGCGCGATCCAAGAGAGCTCCATGAGGCGCTTACAGAGAAGTTAGAAGGGAAGTGAAACGAAATACAGGTTTTTTAAGCCAGCCATGGTGAGATGCCAGCATCTCACCCCGCATTTCGCTTCGCTGCATGACGGGCTACGCGATCTTTAGCTGCAACTTGAATCAACAGGTAAAAGAGCTTATTTTGCTTAAATTTTAATGCGTTTGCCCTGAGAGAGAAGGCCGCTGAAAAAAATAGAATAAAAAATTATTGCGGCATCATTTCTCAAGCAGTGGAACAGCGCCATCATTCTCGGTTTTGACAAGAAGTTCGCTGCTTAAAAGATGTTGAATAGTTTGCAGTATTAATCTGCCGGTTTTCACTTTTTCAGAGATGGATTCAGGTGCGGCGAGTGAAAGTATACATAACAATAAGATAACAACCATTCCTATAGCAATGATAGCAATAACCAATCTCAGTGAGGCAGTATTAACAAAGTGTACAGCTATTCCGGCAGCTACGGCCGTGAGGAGTGTTGTTGCAACCTGGGTGATTTTATTGCTAGTCAGACGACGGTTTGTTGAAAAAGCAAGAAACGTTTCGGCTTCACGCAGGGCGTTTTGGATAAAAGTGTTATTGAGCTTGTTATTTGGCTTAAGCGCATCGCGTATCTTAAATAGCGTTAAACTGATGTACCCATTGTTTAATAAGCGCATAGTGCCAGGATATTGGATATAGTATTGGCGATAGTCTTTTTTCAATAGGAGTGAGTAGGCCCATGTAAAAATGAGCATTGATGGCAATATGATCCAGAAAAGCCAGCCCATCTTGTTGAAGACGAAAAATGTAGCCAAAATTAGCCAGACTATAATGAAGCAACAAGTGAAGAATAATCGAACCTTGCTACCTAGCAGGGTCTTTTTTACAAAAAACCATGGTCCATATTGTTTGAGCATTTCTAAAAGCAGGGCAAGGTTTTCCATTGCTTCTTCCTGGGCGCTGTATACGGATGAGTTTGTAAGAAAATTGGCTCCCCGAGACGGGCTCGAACCGCCGACCCAGTGATTAACAGTCACTTGCTCTACCAACTGAGCTATCGGGGAACGCTCATGAGGGTGCAATCATAGTGAGCTTGATCCGAGAGGTCAAGCAGTTTTATTTAAATTTTTCCCTACCGCGTTAAGTGAGTGCTGCATGGATACGTTGAATCGCTTTTTCTAGGGTTTCTTGGTCGGCGGCGAAGGAAAGACGTAGGTAGCCTGGGGCGCTGAAGGCGCTGCCGGGGACGAGGGCGACGTTGGCTTTGTTGATTAAATATTCGGCAAGCTCGACGTCAGAGGCTAGGTTTAAACGATCAATGACCGGTTGTGCGTGAATGAAGGCATAAAAAGCGCCGTCGCAAGGAAGGACTTTTAAGCCGTCGATGCTGTTGATGGCGTCTAATACATAATCATGGCGTTGTTTGAAAGCCAGGCACATTTTTTCGACTGAATTTTGTGGACCCGCCAAGGCTTCCGTAGCGGCGGCTTGCGCAATGGAGCAGGCGCCTGAGGTGCTGTGTGACTGGATTTTTTTCATGACAGCAGTGATGGCTGCGGGTGCTGCGGCAAAGCCAATGCGCCAGCCCGTCATGGCGTAAGCCTTAGAAACGCCATTGACTACGATCGTGCGGTCTTTCAGTGCGGGGCAGACGTTGACGAGGTTTTGAAAGGGCGAGTCTGCCCAGTAAATGTGTTCATAAATATCATCGCTGGCAATATAGACATGCGGGTGCCGTAAGAGTACTTCAGCGATTTCGTGTAACTCGCTGGGTGAATAGACCGCGCCGGAGGGGTTGGATGGGCTGTTAATCAAAAAAAGCTTGGTTTTGGGTGTGATGGCTTTTTCCAATTGTTCAGCGGAGATTTTAAAATGATGCTGTATGTCGGTTTCGACAATGACGCTGGTTGCCTCGCTTAGTGCCACCATGGCGGGGTAGGAAACCCAGCAAGGCGCAGGAATGACGACTTCATCGCCGGGGTTTAATAAGGCTTGGCAAATATTGTACATTACTTGCTTTGCGCCCACAGAGACTATGATCTGATTGAGGTCATAGTCCAAATGATTTTCTCGCTTGAGCTTATCAACAATGGCTTGTTTTAAGGCCGGTGTGCCGTCCACGGGCGGGTATTTGGTTTGACCGCCGTCAATCGCCTTGATCGCCGCCGCTTTAATGTTTTCCGGGGTATCGAAGTCGGGTTCGCCCGTGCTTAAGCTAATAATATCAATGCCTTGTGCTTTGAGCTCGGCAGCACGTGCTGATACAGCCAGGGTGACGGAAGGTTTGACGTTTTTTGTGCGGTCGGCGCAGGACAGATCCATAGGTGATTCCTTAGAGGTTCAATATCCGGTTAAGTTACTTGAAACGGCGACATTTTACAAATACTTCAATGTACTGAAAATCTGTCATTATTGATCCATCTCATGCTATCATGCACAAGTTTTTTACTTAAGTGCCCAAAAATTGATGAACAAAGCCTTCAAAATTGAATCTCGATACCAGCCAGCCGGGGATCAGCCTGCGGCGATTGAGCGCCTGTTATCGGGTATTAACGATGGCTTGGCGCGTCAAACCTTATTGGGTGTAACGGGGTCGGGTAAGACGTTTACTATAGCGCATGTGATTGAAGCATCTCAGCGTCCGACACTTATCCTTGCGCCTAACAAAACGTTGGCAGCGCAGCTTTATGGTGAAATGAAATCGTACTTTCCCCATAACGCGGTTGAATACTTTGTTTCCTATTATGATTATTACCAGCCAGAAGCTTATGTACCCTCGAGTGACACGTTTATCGATAAGGATGCTGCGATCAATGAGCACATTGAGCAAATGCGCCTGTCGGCCACCAAGGCGCTTTTAGAGCGGAAAGATGCGATTATTATTGCGACGGTTTCAGCGATTTATGGTTTGGGTGATCCTGATTCCTATTTGAAAATGCTGCTGCATATTACACGGGGCGATCGCATTGACCAACGTGCGATCTTCAAACGCTTGGCCGATTTGCAGTACACGCGCAATCAAACCGAATTGCATCGTGGCACCTACCGTGTCAAAGGCGATGTGATCGACATTTATCCCGCGGATTCTGAGCAGAACGCTGTGCGGATTGAGTTGTTTGATGAAGAGGTGGAGAAGATTGCGATCTTTGATCCGCTGACAGGACGTATTATTCAAAAAGTACCGCGCATTACGATTTATCCTAAAACGCACTATGTAACACCGCGCGAAATCGTTATTCAAACGGCCGAGAAAATTAAAGTTGAGTTGAAAGAGCGCCTTGAGGTTTTGCGCGGATTAAATAAATTAGTCGAAGCACAGCGCTTGGAACAGCGCACTTTGTTTGATATTGAAATGATGTTGGAGCTTGGTTATTGTTCTGGCATTGAAAATTATTCGCGTTTACTCTCCGGGCGTGAACCGGGTGAAGCGCCACCGACCTTATTTGATTATTTGCCGGATCATTCGCTTTTGGTGGTGGATGAATCGCATGTCACCTTGCCGCAGCTCTCAGGGATGTATCGAGGTGATCGTTCGCGCAAACAAACCTTGGTGGAATATGGTTTTCGCTTGCCTTCTGCTTTGGATAACCGACCGTTGCAGTTCGACGAATTCAGTGCGCGTTCGCCGCAAACCGTTTATGTTTCTGCGACGCCAGGCCCTTATGAAATAGAGCATTCGGATGATGTGATTGAACAAGTCGTTCGACCGACGGGTTTAATTGACCCTGAAATTGAAGTGCGTCCCGTCGCAACACAGGTGGATAATTTGTTGTCTGAAATTAACGAACGTGTTGCGAAGAATGAAAGGGTGCTTGTGACGACGCTCACGAAAAAAATGTCAGAAGACTTAACGGAATATTATGACGAGCATGGTGTGAGGGTGCGTTATTTGCATTCGGATATTGGCACGGTCGAGCGCGTGGAGATTTTGCGGGATTTGCGTTTGGGTAAATTTGATGTGTTGATAGGCATTAACTTATTGCGAGAAGGGCTGGATTTGCCTGAGGTTTCGCTTGTGGCAATATTGGACGCGGATAAAGAGGGTTTTCTTCGGTCAGAACGCTCGTTGATTCAAACGATGGGCAGGGCGGCTCGCCATGTTGATGGCCGAGCTATTTTGTATGCCGATCGAATTACGGGATCCATGCAGCGTGCCATGGATGAAACCTCGCGCCGCCGTAAAAAACAAAAAGCCTTTAATAAGGCGCATAATATTACACCTGTGGGTGTTCAGAAAGCCATTCATGATATTATGGAAGGCGCGTATTCGAAGAACAAATCGTCCAGTAAACAATTAAAAATCGCAGAGAATGATAGGCAATATGATACCTTATCGCCGATAGAGATGGTTAAGGCGCTCAGTAAATTAGAAGACACCATGTACCGTTGCGCTAAAAATTTAGAGTTTGAAAAAGCCGCCGAGCTTCGCGATCAAATTCACCGATTAAAAGAGAGTATGATTTTAAAATGAAATATATTACCACCTTAAGGTTTATGTTAAATCTCCTGAGCGATAAAGTGAGACCGCTTCAGGTTGATGCGATCACTTTAACCGATCAATCCGGCTTTTCTGTGCCCGCCGATATTTATCAGCCTAGGCAGCCTGACAAATATCAAGGCACGATTATTTTTTTCCACGGCATGAATAAGCAGGGTAACAAAGATCCTCGCATGGTTGCGTTATACCGCGCAGCCGCACGCGTTAACTATCGCGCCATTGCACCGGATTATGAGCTGCTTAAAAATCATTTTGTAGATGCTGCTTCAACCCATGAATTTGCTGAAACCGTCAAAGCTGTGACGAGTGATCCAGCCTTGGCGCCGACAGGTAAAGTTGGGATATTCACAGCTTCTTTTTCAGGCACGTTTTGTGTGCATGCTGTTACGCGCGATGACGTCCGAGATTTAGTGTCGAGCCTTTGTTCCGTGGGTATTTGTTATAACCCCACCAGTACGTTTACGAATATTCTTAATGGGGAGGGTGCAGACAATTACTCCCGTTTTATTTGCATGAAAAATCTTTTATACGTTGCAGGCGAGCTTGATCCTATTTCAGATAAAGCGCTGTCGCTAGGCATTGATGACAATTTCGATGATTTTAAAACAACGCAGTTTGAAGATTACATTCAAACGATTGAAGATGAAGAAAAAAGAACATCGTTGGCGGAGCTTGGTGCGGCTATTTATGCCTCCAAAGATTTAGCAAAACCTTATGCGAGACACATTCAAATCATGCAAGACACTTACGGTCTTAGTGAGGGCTTACAAAATATTCGGTGTAATGTCGCGTTAGTTCATAGCGAGACGGATGATGTTTTACATACGGTTGAGTCTGAAATGCTTTATAAACAGCTTAAGCAATATAACATCGATGTTAAGCTGGTGATTACACCGCTTTTAGAGCATGCGGATATTCAGTTTAGACTCAAATACTTGTTGGATGTTTTGCATTTGGTGAATGTTTTCCATTGCTTTTTTGATCATGTTAGTTTTGTGGAAAGCGAAGGCGAGGTTAAGTTTCAGCATCCCGTAACTTGATTGATGGATGTCGCGGACAAGCCACGGAATGACGTCGCTACCATGGTGTTTTAAGCTCAATCGTTTTACCGTAGGCTGTTTTTGTCGGCTGTTGGACTATCAGAAGAATATTTGCTAATATAACGACCATAATATAATTAATACGAGGGTATATAGCTAATGCCGAATAAAACATTAGAAGAAAAATCGGTCGAAATTAACGTTTCAGTTCCAAAGAATAGCAGCTGCTTGCTGTACGCTATCACAATGGCCTACTTGTATCCTTTATTGAATAAAGAAGACCTTTTTAAGTCGGCCTGCGATAGATTGTTTGGGAAAGATAATGTGAGGATACAAGCGGGTTATCCATCAAGCGCTGAAATAAGCTTGAGTCTTTCAAAAAGAGACTGGCAGCCTCTAAAAAATCTTATTGAGATTCATCTGCGACAGAGGATTCTGGGGTTTATTGATGATAATCATAAAGTTAAATTTGGTAAGTTTACTTTCGAGTTTTTGTTAAGCCGTCAAATGTTAAGTTATGAGGAAACGTTAGCTGAGTATAAAAAACCTACCGCTTATTTAGGTCGCATAATAATACTAGCATTTGCATTCTTCCTCAATGTCCATATTGATGTGTGTGAAGGTGATCAAAACATAAGTAAGGATCAGTATTCTGTCAATAAGAGTCAAGGCGCTATTAGATTAAAGTTAATGAGCGATCATCATTACCATTTTTTGATTAATAAACAATACATGCAGAAGAAACGTGATAATAAAAAGGATAAGCAGCCAGTAGTAACGGGTTCTTCATTTTTTGCTACGGACTTCAAAGCAAACCGGCTGAAGCTACGTGCTGAGTATCTAAGTGATACTGATAATGATATCGAGCCGAAGCTAAATGGTAAGGAACTAAGTTATACTGATAATGATATCGAGGAGAACTTTACTTTTTTTGATCAAGACTCGAAGATAGATAAATCTCTATATGAATTAAGTGATAATGAATTAAGTGATGAGGAATTAAGTGATCATGAGTTAAGTGATAATGAATTCAATAATAATAAATTAAGTAATAATGAATCAAGTGATAGTGACTCAAGTAATCATGAATCAAGTAATCATGAATCAAGTGATAGTGAATCAAGTGATGAGCGCGACTACTCTTCGTTAGTTTCTTCGTCTTTTGACGAACAACGGCATGAGGAAGTTTACAATAAAAGCTATAGTAATTCCGAATTAAACTATTTACTAAAGCATCATGTGAAGGAGTTGTCGGGGTTTTATACCAAGGCGAGTGGGGACCTTCGACTTCTTGATGTTACAATAATTACGGAGGAGGGTGACAATACTGAACTTCTTCAAAAGGTGAGAGATTTTAAAAAGCATAGCTACAGTCAAGCTAAGCTGATTGTTCCGTTGCGTTTTAGCGATCATCATATGGCATTATTCTGGATAACGCCTTCTAAGAAGAGCAAACAGTTACCTAGTTTCAGCTATTTTGACCCAGCGGATAAACCTCTACCCAAGCCTCTTATTACCGCATTGCGAGAGGACGATCTGTATCCTAGATTAAAGCGATGGAATATAGTGATATACTCAGAAAACCTTCAGGATGATAGCGATTATTCTTCTCCCTATATTGTAAAGGCTGTAGAAGATTTGATAGTCTCTGACTTTAAACTCGATGTAGCAAAAGTTAGGAAGATAGATGTACAGGAAGCTCGTCTGGCGTATGCAAAGATATTAAAGAAAGTCACCGAACAAAGTGATCACATTGAGGATTTCGCAATAACCCCTTCATTTTCATTTTAGATCAGGCCGACCAAAAAAATTGAAAGATAACGCTCTCTGATCGGAGGAAGAAGGGGTCGCAGCAATACCGTCCATCGGTGTTAGTAAGCAGCATTCAAATTGCTTCTATGCGCGTTACTCTGCTAATTTCTTCAATAAGTTCACCGGTATTGGAAAGACGATGGTAGAGCTTTTATCACCTGCGATTTCCACCAATGTCTGCATGTAACGTAATTGCAAAGCTTGTTCTTGCTTGGCAAGAATTTGAGCTGCTTCCAGTAGTTTTTGCGCGGCTTGAAATTCACCTTCTGCATTAATAATTTTCGCACGTCGCTCACGTTCCGCTTCCGCTTGTCTTGCAATAGCCCGCACCATGCTCTCATCAAGTTCAACGTATTTAATTTCAACGTTGCTGACCTTGATGCCCCAGGCATCGGTACTCGCATCAAGAATTTTTTGGATGTCTACATTGAGCTTGTCACGTTCGGCTAACATTTCATCGAGCTCATGTTGCCCGAGGACGGATCTTAGTGTGGTCTGCGCCAATTGACTGGTAGCCTCAAAGTAATTTTCTATTTGTATCACCGCTTTTTCTGGATCGATCACTTTGAAATAAACAACAGCGTTGACATGTACCGAGACATTATCTCTTGAAATCACATCTTGCGATGGCACGTCCATCACAACCGTTCTCAGAGGGATTCTAACCGTTTGTTGAAGCCCGGGAATAATAATAATCAAGCCAGGTCCTTTAACGCCGGTGAACCGCCCTAAGGTAAAAACAACTGCACGCTCATATTCGCGTAAGATGCGAATAAAGCTTAGCGCAATAAAAATAACCGCGATAATAACAACATAAATAGCATAGTCCATGATCTATTCCTTCTCTTTGATGGGTTGAACTGTTAATACTAGGCCATCGCGACCTAGGACTTTAATCTGATCGCCAACGGATAATGGCTTGTCGCTTTTGACTTGCCAACGTTCGCCTTCGACGATTGCGATGATGATCGCATCATCCACGCTAGCCACTTCGCCCGTTTCACCCGGCAGCGTTTCTTGACCGCTTACAACAGGGCGTCGTTGTGATTTAACGGCGATGCGCATCAAGACTAAAAAGAAAATCGCTGTGACAATTGTAATAGCAATGATCACCGGCATCGCCACTTGAAAGAGCGGGGCCGCTTGATCAAACAACAAAAACGATCCAGCAAAAAAGGCAATGATGCCCGCGATAGCGAGAATGCCAAAACTCGTTACGAATAATTCAAGCACCATCATGATGATGCCGGCAAGTAGCAAGAGTAAACCAACGTAACTCACAGGCAGTAAATGCAGTCCATACACGGCAAATAAAACGCAAACCAAACCAAGCACACCAGGTGCAATTAAACCGGGGTTGAAAAATTCAAAAATAATACCGTAAATACCAATCAACAAAAGCAAATACGCGATCGTTGGCGAGGCAATAATGGTGAGCACTTTATTGCGCCAGGTCGGTTTTACATAGTGTATACGAAGCTTGTGGGTGGCGAGTGTTATTTTTTTTGAGCCTACTTTAACGCGAGTACCTTGCATTTGTTGTAGCAGGCTGGGGATGTCTGGCGCAATAAAATTAATGACGTTCTTTTTCAAGGCTTGTTTTGCCGATAAGCTTGCAGCCTTTGTGACGGCGAGTTTTGCCCAGCGTGCGTTACGTCCATGCAGTTCGGCAAGGCTTTGAATATAAGCTGCCGCATCATTTTTGACTTTGCTCATCATGGTGGAATCATTGTTTTTTGATTTGCTGCCCACCATCCCGCCACCTAGCGCAACGGGTGATGCCGCGCCCAAATTGGTGCCTGGTGCCATGGCGGCTATTTGGCTTGCATAAAGCATGAAGGTGCCTGCGCTTGCTGCACGAGCACCGCTTGGCGTTACATAAGTGACGACAGGTAGGGATGAATTTAACATAGATTGTACGATGGCGCGCATGGATTGATTTAAACCGCCCGGGGTGTCGAGTTGGATAATGATGAGTTTGGCATGCTGATTTTGGGCGGTTTGTATGCCGTGGTCTATATATTCAGCCACAGCGGGACCAATGCCACCTTTAACGGTTAAAACAGCGGCGGTATTGTTCTGCGCAAAAAGGCTACCAGTTAGCCAGAGCAGGCAGAAGCAAAGGAGTAATTTTGAAAACTTGGTCATAGATCGCATTCCATTGTCACTTGCCACAGTAGAGCATATTAAGTTCCATTTCAATCTTTACCGAAAAAACCGCTTAGCTGCTTTAGCGATACCTTTGTCATCAAACATAGTGAAAAAGTCAATGACTTGAAAGATCGGATCATAAGCAGGCTCACCGCAAATTTTCACACCAATGCTTAAATAGCCACGCATGAGCGAAGGTAATAAGCGCTTAGGGTTGCCGCTGATGGTGGGCAGCGTGGCATTTTTGTTGAATCGTTTCATGGTGTGCGAAGCCAGGGGAGGGACATGATATGGTTCCGCAGCAAGACCGCCTGATGTTTCGCAAATTTTGTAGATCACCGCGGCTGTTTCAGGTGTATCGCCTTTATTGAGTGAGGTGCATCCAAAGAGGTAGCGAAATTGATGTTGCTCCATGTAGCACGCAAGACCATACCAAAGGAGGTTCATCACGAGCCCACTGCGGTATTCGGCATGAACACAGCATCGCCCCGTTTCGGCAGAATCCGGCAGGTTTTTATAAACATTGCTTAAGTCAAATTCTGTTTCAGAATAAAAGCCAAGGTTAGCTATGGCACGATCGATGGGCAAGATGCGATAGGTGGCAACGACTAAATCGAGCGCCTCGTCGACCACCACAAGGTGGTCGCAAAAAGCGTCATATTGATCAATGTCACGTTGGGTCGCCCGAGATTCTGGTAATCCTTCACCCAATTCCAGGTTGAAGACTTGATAGCGTAAGCTGTACGCTTGGTCAATGAGCCTGGGGTCTTTGGCGATCTCCACGCGAAAGGTGGTATCCGCGGTTGTTTTCACCAAGGGAAAGGTATGCTCGGCGCTAGCACGGTTTTTAGAGTTGGACACGGTGTTATTGGATCCTTGCATTCTTGAGCGTCATATAATGATAGGTAGGGTAATTAATTGTGCTTCGTTCGTCAAATCTTTCTCGTGTTTCAAAGGTGGTGTTTTTGCTCAAATGCCGTTATTGTTTGAGTAGGATTTGAATAAGGATGATATATGAGGACTTTTCTCCATACATTGCGTTTTTTATGGGCGCTCAATAACAAAAAAATCGAGGGCAAAGCGCCTCGATCTATCAGGTTGACGCGAGGTGATTTCAGTACTGAGGCGGATGTTTATTCTCCCGTGATGGCAAAACAACACCAAGGAACCATTGTCTTTATTCATGGTATGACGTTATCTGGCCACAAAGATCCACGGATCATTGCGCTATGTCGCGCAGCGGAGCGAGCAGGGTATCTGGCCATTGCGCCACATTTCCCCAAAATTGCATGCTGTGAGATGAATCCGGTTTCGGTAGAAAACATTGATCAAGTGATCCATGCCATTGCTGAAGACCCTAATTTGTCACAAGGATCGCGTGTGGCTGTTTTTACCGCCTCGTTTTCGGGGCTTTTAGGCCTGTGCGCGGTCTCTCGCTTAAAAACAGCACCCTTGGTTAATCATTTTTGTGCGGTTGGATCTTCCTTTGATCCTGAAACCGTTTGTCTGAGTGTGCTTGATCGGCCGGATGCGGATGAAGGTGTAAAGTGGGTTTTGTTGAAAAACTTTTTACCTGATGATGATATCAAAGATGCGCGTATTTATCGTGGCCTTGAGCTGGCTGCTGAAGAAGCCTTCAATAACCAACCTTATACGCAGTTCCATGATTATTTAAAGACAGCGGATACCACGGTTCGCCAGCGCTTGCTTGAGCTCTATCAACAAGTTCAGGAAAAACGTCCCATGGGTGATTTATGCGCAACGAAGATTCGCCAGTTCGCAGATCAGCTTCTGACGAACGCCAGCTTAAGCCAACTTGATTGTCGTGTCTTTCTTCTACATAGCACGGATGACAATATCATTGCCTCAGGCGAATCAGTGAAGCTTCACCAGCAATTACAAAAATTAAGCATCCCTTCGGATATTTTGGTGACGCCGCTGCTAAAACATGCCGATGTAAAAATCACGCTAGGTACTTTTTTAGAGGTTTTCAAAATGATGAGAATTTTTCATCATTATTTGGCAGGTTTGCACGAAGATGTGCCCACAGCACCTCAGGATGAAGCGGTAGCCAATTAAACGCTTGCAGCATCCCTCGGTTGATGCTACTCTCCCGTTTCTTCAAGTTTGTAGGCGCGTAGCTCAGCTGGTTAGAGCACCACCTTGACATGGTGGGGGTCGTTGGTTCGAGTCCAATCGTGCCTACCAATCTAAGGCCTTGATTTTCATGTAAAAACCTTTATTTTTTAACGAGTTAGCTAGCCAACAGCTAGAGCTATCGTAAAATTCGTTTTGTATTAGCTTGCTTCTTTTTGTATCATATTGTATACTTTTATACTGAAGATGCACTCTGTGCGCACTCTAAAAATGGAGAAATTTATGACAGCAGTATTCATATCGGCTAGCTTGATTAACAAGCTGAAGCCCAAAGAAAAAGAATATGATGTCCGTGATACTGCAATAGACGGCTTTCTCATTCGTGTTCATCCTTCAGGGCGAATGAGTTATGTGGCTCAATATGCGCGGGGTCGGCGTATCAATGTGGCTAAAGTGGGCGAGATAAAGCCTGATACTGCTCGTACCAAGGCGAACGAGATCATTCTTGCTTATAAAAAGGGGATTGATCCCCGTGAGGCTAAATTAAAGAGCAAAGGCATCCCAACGTTGCAGGCATTTTTAGATAACGACTATGGCTCTTGGGTGAAAGCACACAATATTTCTGGTGATGAGGATATCAAGACAATTCATCGGCATTTTGGGTATCTATTAAATAAAAAGTTAAATCAGATTGAGGTAAGGGATTTAGAAAAATGGCGAGCTAAAAAACTTGAAACCAAAGCGATGAAAGCCAATACCATCAATCGCACGATAACACCCTTACGTTCTATGATATCTAAAGCAGTTGAGTGGGGAATTATCGATGAGCATGTACTGAAAAGTTTAAAAATTTTAAAATGCGATGATACTCGTGTCCGTTATTTAAGTGAAATAGAAGTAAAGCAGCTATTTGATGTACTTTATACAAGAGAAGCAAAAATTAAAAAACAACGCGCTAGCGCTAATGAATGGCGTAAAAAGCGGGGAAAGCCATTGTATCCAGAATTGAAAAAAAATGATTTTACCGACCATTTTTTGCCGATGATGATTGTAACGCTTAATACAGGCGTTAGACGTAGTGAATTACTTCGTTTAAAACGACAGCATGTTAATTTGGAAAAAAACACATTGTTCGTTGAAAAGTCAAAGAATTATATGGCGCGGTATATGCCACTAAATAAAACAGCGCTAAAGGCTATCAAGCAATGGTTAAAACAAACTGAGCACTTGAATAGCCTTTATGTTTTTCCTAGCCCTCTGAAGCCTGAAAAGCATATCGTGTCGATAAAAACAGTTTGGAATAATGTGCGCGAGGCAAGCAAGATTAAAGATTTACGCTGGCATGATCTTCGCCATGACTTTGCAAGTAAATTGGTGATGAAAGAAGTGAGTTTGTATACGGTTCAGAAATTATTGGGACATAAAAAAATTGGGCAGACGATGAAATATGCGCATTTGGCGCCGAGTTATATGGCTGAGTCGGTGGGGCGGCTGGATGGGTAAAACAGCGTATGTTTTTTTGTGTAAAGATTATATTTTCTTAATTTTAAATGTGTATTTATTAGTGCTTGGGTTGAACTCCATAATAGAATACGTATCAGTGTTTAGAAAAACAAATCTTTTATTTGAATGATGGTCCCCACAAATTTTTTGAGTGCATTGTAAATAGTCTAAGCTATATATTATTGAGTCTGAAAAGTCAGGGTGGGTAACAAAAAATTTCAGCAACCAGACTCCTAGAAGGATAGAGTACATTATTAAGAGTATAATTGAGATATAAAAACCGAAGCCATAAAGAGGCTCAATTATTTCGTTTTTAGTTGTCTTTTTAGTCCTTGCCAATCTAAAATTTAATTTATGTATGTATTTCTTTATGGATATTTTTTTTCTTGCGTAAAAAAGTTTAAAAATTATGATAATGATTCGTTGGATCATCTTGAGCCAATAGAATAACATAGCAATTAACCCTGTGATTATGATTAATAGTATTCCAAGTAAGGGCAAGCAAAGTGATGTGCCAATTAGCCAAATAGCAACGGTGAGAACTAAGGAAAAAAGCGTAGTGCTAATGGGTGTGCTATAAGGATCGATTCCAGTCAGATAAAATATAGAAGAATTTGCATATGACCAGGCTATTAGCGCGACTATCGGTACGGTCCCAATTTGCACCCATTTTTTTACATGATGAAACCAAGCTGCATGAGCTAATTCTTTGAATAGTGGATAAAGTAGTAGGATTGAGCCAGGGATAGTTAGGCTAGCAAATAATAATACTTCAAAGCTTTCTAATCTTGTAAGCCCAGGGTCAGTTTTGTAAGTAAAGTAGAGCAAAGAAAAAAATGCTCCACCCAAGCCAACTATGTAGAAAAACCCAGGCGATTTTAAATATTTTATAACTTTCGAGTTAAGGTTCATTAAAGTTTAAATAACACACAAAAATTGTATTATACAAAGTTTAGCAGATTTTTCAATATTAAAGTGTTTGAAAAAGTGTCGATGTGCCTTGAATCGACAGAAAGCCCTTGGGCTTTGGTGCAAATATGATATGCCATGAAAATCATCCAGGTAGTTTTCGGACTATTGGTGGCAACCTTCGCAGCTATGTTTATAGCTTGTGTTTACTTGATAGACTTATTGCAATTGCTTTTGAACGCTTGTAATAAGTTTCTGTATTGTTCTATGGACGATACCTTTCATCTATATACCCCGACAATTCATGACTAATATTGTCGAGTTTTTTTACTAACCCATTGCTTACCTTTGGGTGATCAATTTGGCAGGTATGTTTTCTAATATGCCTTTTTATTTAGTAGGTGCCTAAAGCACTTATTTGTTTAAATAGTTACTTACCCTAATCAAGAGGAAAGCAGCTCTTTATCTTTAGCTGACTGTTTGCAAATCATCATCATAACAAACAGCCTTTTTACTTAAGCCATATTGGCTTTTCTCTATCGCTGCAATAGCAAAGTGCTGACGCACCGTTCGCGAATTAAATTCTACAATAAAAACAAAGCACTAATCAAAAGTACGCGGCGTGCAAGCCGCGTGCAAACTTTTTTAATCAACCTATAGGGAAAATATACCATGGCAAAAAAACACACTTTTATCGGCACATTCATCAATGTTGGACTAGCCCCCAAAAAATAAGAGCCACCCCTTAACTAATTTTGATAAGAGGTGAACTATGTCAAATGAATCAATCCAAATGGGCCATACAGGCCGTCGCAATCGTTTTCCAGCGCTTGAAAAGA
>Ga0233430_1000578_pt1 | contig 65284 bp, 63 predicted proteins | sample SI_118_April2016_2_FD_179883 | JGI IMG/M metagenome (GOLD analysis project Ga0233430, IMG submission 179883) | Seawater microbial communities from Saanich Inlet, British Columbia, Canada - SI_118_April2016_150_MG | ecosystem: Environmental > Aquatic > Marine > Inlet | place: Canada: British... | reverse complement strand
CGTTTTAATGGGACGCGACATTCTTGGTTGCGCCCAGACCGGCACCGGTAAAACGGCGGGTTTCACCCTGCCGATGATCGATATTCTGGCCTCTGGCCGGGCCAAGGCGCGGATGCCGCGCTCGCTCATCCTGGAGCCGACCCGCGAGTTGGCGGCCCAGGTGGCAGACAACTTCGACACCTATGGCAAATATCACAAGCTGACTAAGGTGCTGTTGATTGGCGGCACCTCAATGAACGAACAGATGAAAATCATCGAACGCGGCCCCGATGTTCTGATCGCCACACCGGGACGTCTGCTCGATCTGTTTGAACGCGGTCGCCTGTTGCTCAACGACGTCAAGACCCTGGTCATCGACGAAGCTGACCGGATGCTCGACATGGGCTTCATTCCCGACGTCGAGAAAATCGTTTCGCTGGTTTCACCGATGCGTCAGACCCTGTTCTTCTCGGCCACAATGGCGCCGGAAATTCGTCGTCTGGCCGACAAGTTCCTGATGAACCCGAAAGAAATCACCGTTGCCGCCGTCGCCCCAAGCGACGAAACCATTACCCAGGGACTGATCATGGTACCCCACGGTGACGGTCGCCGCCCCGGTGGCGGACAGAAAGAAAAGCGCGCAGCCCTGCGCAAGCTGATTGCGCGCGAAGACGTTAAGGATGCTATTATTTTCTGCAACCGCAAACGCGATATCGGCACGCTGTATCGGTCGATGAAGAAGCACGGCTATTCGGTCGGCCAACTGCATGGCGACATGGATCAGTCTTCGCGTACGGAAATGTTGAAGAACTTCAAGGACAAGAAGTTCACTTACATGATTTGCAGCGACGTGGCCGCCCGTGGTCTTGATATTCCGGCCCTCAGCCACGTCTTTAACTTCGACGTGCCGACCCACGCCGAAGATTATATCCACCGTATTGGTCGCACCGGTCGTGCCGGTATCGAAGGCCATGCCTATACCATCGCCGTCGCCGAAGACGGCAAGTATCTGGACGCCATCACCAAGCTGATCAAGAAAGACATTCCATCGGTCAATCTGGATAGCGATAAGTCCGCGTCCCCCGCGCCAAAGGCGAAGGAAGAGGCAAAGGCTGAGGCGACCCCGGAAGCCGACAAAAGTGCATCTTCAGACGATACCGAGGAGCCCCGCGAGCGCGCACCGCGCAGGCGTCGTCGTGGGGGTCGCGGTCGCAACAAGAATTTCGACCAGAATTCGGCGCAACCGGAAAACACCGGCAACGATGCTCCGAAAGAAGCCGCCAAAGAAGCATCCAAAAATGAAGTGTCTAAAAACGACGCTCCGAAGCAGGAACCCCCTAAACAGGACTCCAACAACGCCCAGCATAAGAAGAGCTTTGGCATGGGCGATCATGTTCCGGCATTCATGAAGCCTCCCGGAGAGGCTTAAAGAATCACCGTTTGCGTTTCGACAAATTTTTTCTAGATCAAGCCGCTTAAGGGCGAGCTTGGGTCGGCGTACATTTTTTTCGGCATCCGCCCGGCGAGGTACGCCTCGCGTCCGGCAATCACCGCGTGTTTCATGGCACTGGCCATCTTCACCGGGTCTTTTGCACCGGCGATGGCAGTATTCATCAGCACCCCGTCACAGCCCAGTTCCATCGCCACCGTCGCATCGGACGCCGTGCCGACACCGGCATCGACGATCACTGGCACACTTGATTGCTCGACAATCATGCGAATATTGACCGGGTTTTGAATTCCCAGCCCCGAGCCGATCGGTGCACCCAGCGGCATGATGGCGACACAGCCCAGATCTTCGAGCCGCTTGCACATGATCGGGTCGTCAGAACAATAGACCATCACCTTGAAGTCATCAGCGATCAGCGCTTCTGCCGCCTCAAGTGTTTCGATCATGCGCGGATAGAGACTCTTTTCGTCGCCCAGAACCTCCAGCTTGACCAGGTCCCAGCCACCGGCCTCGCGCGCCAGACGCAGGGTGCGCAGCGCGTCGTCTTTGGTAAAACAGCCGGCTGTGTTGGGCAGGTAAATGTATTTCTTCGGATCAATGGAATCCATCAGCATCGGGGCGCTGGGGTCAGTCAGGTTGACCCTTCTCACCGCGACGGTGACCATATCGGCACCCGCCGCCTCGACAGCCAGACGATTCTGTTCGTAATCAACGTATTTTCCGGTGCCGACGATCAGTCTGGATTTCAACGTGCGTCCGGCGACGACCAGAACATCGTCATCGGTCTCGTCAGCAGCGCCGCCGCCGATAAAATGGACGATTTCCAGACGGTCACCGTCCGTCAATTGAACATCGCCATAGGCAGACTTCGGCACGATCTCCAAATTGCGCTCGACGGCAACTTTGGTCGTATCAAGGCCGATATCTGTCAGCATTTGTTTGACGTTGATTGCGTCGGCGACGGTTTTATTTTCGCCGTTGATGGTCACCTGCATGGCGCGTGTCATTCCCATGTTTGAAAGTCTTGGTTATACATTTCTTACAGCATGGTATAAACCCTCAATCAGGCAATGAAACAAGCCAAAGATTTAGAATCATGACGTCAAAAATTCTCGTCCTGAACGGACCAAACCTGAATTTGCTGGGAACCCGCGAGCCGGAGGTCTATGGCAAGGAAACCCTTGCCGACATCGAAGCCGCCAGTGCCGCGTGCGCCGAAGGCCTTGGTATGACTGTCGAATTCCGCCAAACCAACACCGAAGGCGAGCTGGTCGACTGGGTCCAACAGGCAAAGGCTGACAATGATTTGCTGATCGTCAACGCCGGGGCCTACACCCATACGTCGGTCGCCTTGCTGGACGCGCTGTTATCATGCGATATTCCAGTTATCGAGGTACACTTGTCGAACATCCATCAACGCGAGGATTTCCGCCATCATTCCTATGTCTCGAAGGCGGCACAGGGTATGATCTGCGGATTCGGCGGTTACGGGTATGAAATGGCGCTGCATGCGGCGTCCCGAATTCTGAATAAACAAGACTGATAGACTGTGAAAAATGGCAGATAAAAAACCATCCAAATCCAAGAAAAACCTCATCGACCCCGATATGGTGCGTGAGCTGGCCGAACTTCTCGACGAGACCGGATTGACGGAAATCGAATACGGTAACGATGAATGGCACTTGCGCGTCGGCAAGGGGGCCACATCTGCACCGGCAACCGTTGCCATCAGCGCACCGGCCCCGGCGATACAGGAAACCCTGAACGCACCCGCCAAAGACGATGGCGACGATCATGCGAACCATCCGGGCGTTGTCGTCTCACCCATGGTCGGAACCGTATACACCTCGCCCGATTCGGATTCCGCGCCTTTCATCAAAATTGGCGATTCCGTCAGCGAGGGCGACACCCTGTTGCTGATCGAAGCCATGAAAGTCTTCAACCCCATCAAGGCAACAAAAAGCGGCAAGGTCACCCGTATCTTCTCGGACAACGCTACGCCGGTCGAATTCGGCGAACCTCTGCTGATTATTGAGTAATGTTTGAAAAAGTCCTGATCGCCAACCGGGGGGAAATCGCGCTTCGTATTCAGCGCGCCTGTCGGGAAATGGGCATTCGCACCGTCGCCGTTCATTCAACGGCGGACGAAACTGCGATGCATGTCAGGCTTGCCGATGAAAGCATCTGCATCGGCCCGCCTGCGGCCAAGGACAGTTACCTCAGCATGCCTGCGATCCTGACGGCAGCAGCGATTTCCAACGCCGACGCTATCCATCCGGGCTATGGCTTTTTGTCTGAAAACGCCGACTTTGCGGCCAAGGTCGAAGAACATGACTTCACCTTCATCGGCCCGAAGCCCGAACACATCGAATTAATGGGCGACAAGATCGCCGCCAAGCAAGCGGTCAAGGACGCGGGTATTCCTGTCGTCCCCGGTTCTGACGGTGGTGTCGCAGACGTAGCCGAGGCGCTGAAAATCGCCAATGAAATTGGCTATCCGATCCTGATCAAGGCGACCGCAGGCGGTGGCGGACGCGGCATGAAGCTGGCCCATTCCGCAGACGATCTGCCTGAATGCCTGAGCACTGCCCGAAAAGAGGCCGAGGCCTACTTCGGCAACCCCGAAGTCTATATGGAAAAATACCTTGGCAAGCCACGCCATATCGAAATCCAGATCCTTGCCGACGGGTTCGGCAACGTCGTTCATTTGGGCGAGCGCGATTGCTCCTTGCAGCGTCGTCATCAAAAGGTGCTTGAAGAAGCCCCCTCGCCCGCGCTTAACGACGATGCCCGCCAGAAAATCGGCAACATTGCCGCCGAAGCGGTTAGGAAAATCGGTTACCGCAGTGCCGGCACCATCGAATTTCTGTACGAAAACGGCGAGTTCTATTTCATCGAGATGAACACCCGCTTGCAGGTCGAGCACCCGATCACCGAAATGATTACCGGGCTTGATCTGGTGCGCGAGATGATCCGCATCGCCAACGGGGCGCCCCTGGGCTACGAACAAAAAGACGTGCGTTTTTCCGGCCATGCCATCGAATGCCGGATCAATGCCGAACACCCGGAAACCTTCATGCCGTCGCCGGGCACCATCGGCGATTACCATGCGCCGGGCGGGCTTGGCGTGCGTGTCGATTCTGGCCTGTATTCCGGCTACACGGTGCCGTCCCACTACGACAGCATGATCGCCAAGTTGATCGTCCACGGCACCAATCGCAATGAATGCCTGATGCGCCTGCGCCGGTCGCTTAGTGAATACGTCATCGACGGCCTCGACACCTCGATCCCGCTGCATCAAAAGCTGATGGGTGAAGTCGATTTCGTCAACGGCGACTACGACATTCACTGGCTCGAAAAGCTCGTCGGTCTGAAGGAATGAGCCGCCCTACTCCGGGTCCTCACAAACTGACACCGGAGATTCTCGTTCGCGCCTATGCCGCCGGTATTTTCCCAATGTCGGAAAGCCGCGACGATCCAAGTATCTTCTGGGTTGATCCGGAAGTACGTGGAATTCTTCCCCTTGATGATTTTCACATTTCAAAAAGCCTGAAGAAAACCATTCGCCGAAAGCCCTTCGAGGTTTCTTTCGACACCGATTTCCGCGCCGTCATCAACGCTTGTGCCGAAATTCCACGTGGCGAACAGGATGGCAATCAAGGCACCTGGATCAATGATCAGATCATCGACGCCTATTGCGAGCTGCATGTCCTCGGGCTTGCCCATTCGGTTGAATGCCGTCTTGATGGCACGCTGGTCGGTGGCTTGTACGGGGTCTCGCTGAATGGCGTATTTTGCGGCGAGAGCATGTTCTCGACTGCCACCGACGCATCGAAGGTGGCGCTAGTGCATCTGGTGGCGCGGCTTAAGCTTAGCGGGTTCCGGCTGCTCGATTCACAGTTTGTCACCGAGCACCTGCAACGTTTCGGGGCCATCGAAATCCCGGCCCGACATTATCAAATGCGTTTACAGGAAGCGCTCGAGACCGAAGCCGGATTTCAGTTGGATGTCTCGGGCGAAGAGTCCTGGGGCGCGGTCGAGGCCCTGTTGACACAATCCAGCACCCAGACATCGTAGACCGGGTGTTCCAGCGCCGACAGTGCCGGTGATGAGGCAAACATCCAGCCCCGGAAAATGCTGATTGCCGGTTCGCCGGGCTTGACCTCCCAGATATCGAGGAACGTCGCGCTTTCCGGCGTTTCTTCAGGCGGGCGTTTGTCACAGGTACGCGCGATGATTTCCAGCGCTCCGAACTTGATGCTGTCGCCGACCGGGGCCTCAATCGTTGAAACCCGGGCCGTCACCTTGTCTAGGCCTTGCAGGACGGCAGTGTTGTAGGGATCTGCTGTAGCGGGAAACGCCAGCAGCACAAACACAACAACAAGCGCCCTCATGGGGCGCCGCCTTTCAGGGCCCTAAACCTGAGACGCACATAATCGACATTCCAATTGCCATCCGCATCGCGCAGGATTGGCGCCAGCAAATCACGCACCCGGTCAACGAAGGCCGGGCGTTCATCTTTGGGCACGGCTTTAAGAAAACTCTCGCAAAACGTATCAAGCCAGCCTTCGATGTCACCGGGGATCGGCGTCGGGCGCTCGAACAGGAATATTTCTTCGACATCGAAACCTGCGGCTTCCAGTCTTACGCGATAATCGTCGACAGTCGGGAAATACCAGGGCCAGACATCGGCGATGGCGACGCCACGGGATTCCAGCACCTCGACCAGGGCACCGGCGACCGCGGCAACATTACCCGAACCGCCAAATTCACCAACGAAGCGACCGCCCGGTTTCAAAGCCTTGAACACCCCTTCGATGACAGCGTCCGCTTCTTTAATCCAATGTAAGGCTGCGTTTGAAAAAACCGCGTCAAATTCAGTTTCGAAATCCAGCCGGGTGGCATCCATGACGCGGGCATCGAGGTCTAGTTCCTGAGCTGCGGCCACTTGTTCGGCGCTGGCATCAATGCCGATGACATCGCACCCCATATCCTTGAGGCGAACCGTCAGTTTGCCGTGCCCGCACCCCAGGTCGAGAATTCTCTCGCCCGACTGCGCATCGAGCAGATCCAGAGTATCGCTGCCCAAATCGGCAACGAAACCGGCATTCGCCTCGTAACGGTCAGGATTCCAGTGTTGTTTGGGCTCTTTTCCGGTCACGACGGACTATTTGTCGCCGCCAGTGGCGAGGAAGATAATTTCACCGACCTGATCTTCCAGCGAACGGAAGTCCTTGGTCTTGGTGATCGATCCACCATCTTCGATATAGGTCTTTTCTACACCCGGTTCGAGGCGCACGTACTTGCCACCGAGCATGCCTTCGCTGGCAATCGAAGCAACGGTATCGGTCGGCAATTTGATATCCGACGAAATCGACATTTTGACGACGGCATCATAAGTATCCGGGTCCAGCCCCTGGCTTGTCACGGAACCAATCTTGATGCCGCTGACACGCACGTCGCCGCCCTTGTTCAGACCGCCGATCTTGTAGAACGCGGCGTTCACTTCATAGCCTTTGACCGCCTGCACTTCTGCCGATGTATAGGCGAAATAGACAAACATTCCGGCAACCAGCAGGACGACGGCTCCCAAAACGGTTTCGATGGCGTTTCTGCCCATGATTATTCGTCTCCCTTTATGGCGCCTTTGATTTTACCGAGTATCCGGTGTGCTTCCTTGACCTGGGCCTTGGCTGCCTTGGCTTCTTTTGCCTGTTTCTTGCCCTCGGCGATAATCAAGTCCAGCAATTCGCTGACCACCAAGGCGTCCTGGGTGAATGTGATAACGCCGCCGTCGGTCAGGTATTCTTCGTCGCCGCCCGGCTCCAGCGTGATGTATTTCGAACCAAACAGGCCGTCGGTGTGAATGGCTGCCGACGTGTCGGTCGGCAATTTAACATCCGTCTTCATGGTCAGGCTAACAATCGCCCGGTAATTTTCATCAAGTCTCTGCGAGGTAACGCTGCCGATGCGCACACCACCCATATGGACCTCGTCGCCTTCGACCAGGCCATCGACGCGATTAAACACCGCCTCAATTGTGTAGCTGCCGTCAGCAGCGCTTTTCGCCGCATCGTGACCACCCGGAAGAACGACGAAGACCAGCGCAAAAACGATGACCATGACGGCACCGACAACAATGGATTTGCTTTCCGATACATTCATGATGGGCCTGCTTTTAAGGTGTCCAAGACTGGTAGTCGCCGGTGGCATGGTCGCGCTTGCCGCCCTTGAAGTCATGTCCGGCCGGGAAATAGGCAGCGGGCGTGCCACTGGGGTTGGCTTGATGCTCTTTCTGCCAGTCACGGGGTTGGGCGGCGGTTTCCGTAAGCGGGGCATCGACCGTGTGATGCAGCCATGCATGCCATTCCGCCGGCACCGAAGAGGCTTCGGTGCGCCCCTTGTACAACACCCAACGACGTTCGCGGCCATGCAGTTTTTTACCCTTGGAGCGGTAATAACGGTTGGAGAACACGTCGGTTCCAACCAGTTCACCCTTAAACCAGGTATAGAGAATCGTGCCGATAATCATGATGTCCCCGTTTTCTTGTCTGCGACGCTTGAAAGCTGTCCGTTTGTTGCCAAATCAATAGCCCAATGCACCCGATGCGTCCAGCAATTCTCAGGTGGGACTCGCAATCGTAACCAACATACCGGCCTAAAACGATGGCTCAGGCATTTGCTCAAACACTGCTTCAGGCAACACTCGTTAAGCCCTCAATTATAAAGACAACTTTACGGTTTAATGAGGGCAAATCCCGACAAGCGACATACGGGCGTCTGCGATGCTTGAATCATTTTCAACACCTGCTCGTAAGAATTTGAAAGTACGGGAAAACCTGCCCAGCTCAGACTACATTTTGTATGTTTATTTAAACCAGATACGAAATGTTGTTGCGTCGGCGAGAAGCATCTTCTACATTTTGTGCCTCGGTTCTGGGCAAACACACACTATCTGGTGTGTACGCATTTCGAAGCGCCGTACGATGAAACGCATGAATATGGGAATTTGTGAATTTCGTCCGACGCAGACCAAAGCTCGCTACACAGGCCGATTATTGAGTTCGGGGGGGATTTCCGAATTCAAAAAAACAATAACAAACCGGTTGGGATTGCCTCCCTACAAGTAGGCGATATCCGATCATGATTTAAGGCTTACTGGGAAATATTGGGGGCTTCATGCGCGCTAATCGTCTTTTCACCAACAAAAACGTTTCACCTTACGATTCCATCGAGTTTCGGCATACGGCCAGTGAAATCCGTAACCCCGATGGGTCCGTTGTCTTTCAACTTGAACGCATGGAAGTCCCTGCCGCCTGGTCACAGGTCGCTTGTGATGTTCTGGCGCAGAAATATTTCCGCAAGGCTGGCGTTCCGGCCAAGCTGAAGAAGGTAAAGGAAAAAGACATTCCGGAATGGCTGTGGCGCAGCGTTCCCGACGAAAAGTCCTGCAAGGCATTACCCGAAGGCCAGCGTTGCTGCGGTGAAACCTCTGCCAAGCAGGTCTTCGACAGGCTCGCCGGCACCTGGACCTACTGGGGCTGGAAAGGTGGCTTCTTCGACACCGAAGAAGACGCGAAATCCTACTTCGATGAAATGCGCTACATTCTGGCTGCCCAAATCGGCGCGCCGAATTCACCGCAATGGTTCAACACCGGTCTGCACTGGGCCTATGGCATCGACAGCTCGGCGCAGGGACACTCGTTTGTCGATTTCCGCACCGGCAAACTGGTTCAGTCGACATCCGCATACGAGCACCCGCAACCCCACGCCTGCTTCATTCAGGGTATCAGTGATGACCTTGTGAACGAAGGTGGCATCATGGACTTATGGGTGCGTGAAGCACGCCTGTTTAAGTACGGGTCTGGCACCGGCACCAATTTCTCGAAGCTGCGGGCTGAAAACGAAAATCTGTCCGGTGGCGGCAAGTCATCAGGGCTGATGAGCTTTCTGAAAATCGGTGATCGCGCCGCTGGTGCCATCAAATCGGGCGGCACCACGCGTCGCGCCGCCAAGATGGTTGTCGTCGATGTTGACCACCCGGATGTTGAGCAGTTCATTAACTGGAAAGTCCGAGAAGAACAGAAAGTCGCCGCACTGGTCGCTGGTTCCCGGCTGGCCGATATCCACCTGAACGCAGTTATGCTGGCGTGTCAGGAAAAATGCGATTGCAGCGGTGACGAAGAGTCCAAAGGCGAAGGAAACGGCGATTGCCGCTTCGATCCAAAGAAAAACCCAACCCTGAAAACGGCCATTCTTGCCAGCCGAGCCGCGATGATCCCGGAAAACTACATCCAGCGCGTCATTCAATTCGCCCAACAAGGATTCACGGAAATTGACTTCCCGGTCCTCGACACCGACTGGGATTCCGAGGCCTATCTGACGGTTTCCGGACAGAATTCCAACAACACGGTCCGCATCACCGACAAGTTCCTGCAACGCGTCCTTGAAGATGGCGATTGGGAACTGATACGACGCACCGACGGTGCGGTTGATAAACGTATCAAGGCCCGCGAACTGTGGGAAAACATTGGCCATGCCGCCTGGGCCTGCGCCGATCCTGGAATTCAGTTCGACACCACCATCAACGACTGGCACACGTGTCCCGAAAGCGGACGCATCAACGCATCCAACCCGTGTTCCGAATACATGTTCCTGGATGATACGGCGTGCAATCTGGCGTCGCTGAACCTGATGGCGTTCGCTGGCGAGAACAAGGGCGGCGAGTCCCAGTTCGATGTCGAGGCGTTCGAACATTCGGTCCGTCTGTGGACCATTACGCTGGAAATTTCGGTGCTGATGGCACAGTTCCCGTCTGACCGCATCGCCCAGTTGTCCTATGAATTCCGCACCCTTGGCCTCGGCTTCGCCAACATCGGCGGTTATCTAATGGCCGCTGGTGTTCCGTACGACTCAGAAGCCGGACGCACCATTTGCGGCTCAATCACTGCCCTGATGACCGGCGTTTCCTATGCCACGTCTGCGGAAATGGCCGAAGAAATGGGTGCCTTCCCGCGCTATGAGGAAAATCGCGAGCACATGCTCAAGGTTATCCGTAACCACCGCCGCGCCGCCTATGGCGAGGTCACCGGCTACGAGGACCTGAGCGTTTCACCGGTTCCGCTCAGCGTCGAAGGCTCGCCGGACCCTGAATTGTCCGTTGCCGCCCGTACCGCCTGGGACCGCGCCCTTGAATTGGGTGAAGCGCACGGTTTCCGCAATGCCCAGGTCAGCGTCATCGCACCGACCGGAACCATTGGTCTTGTTATGGACTGCGACACCACCGGCATTGAGCCGGACTTCGCTCTGGTCAAGTTCAAGAAACTGGCCGGTGGCGGGTATTTCAAAATCATCAACCGCATGGTGCCGACGGCCCTGACGCGTCTTGGGTATTCCGAGCGTCAGATCGCCGACATCAAGGGCTATGCCGAAGGCCACGCCACATTAGAGGCCGCACCCGGCATCAACCATGACACCCTGCGCGGCAAAGGCTTCACCGAAGAAGCCCTGGCTGCGGTGGAAAAAGAACTGGCAGAAGCTTTCGACATTAAGTTCGCTTTCAACAAGTGGACTCTCGGCGAAGCCTTTTGCACAGAGACCCTGGGGATATCCCCCGATCAGCTTGACGATGTCTCGTTTGATCTACTGACTCATCTGGGATTCTCCAGGGACCAAATCGACGCCGCCAACACCTTCGTTTGCGGCACCATGACGCTGGAAGGCGCGCCGCACCTGAAGGACAAGCACCTGTCCGTATTTGACTGTGCCAATCCGTGCGGTCGCACCGGCAAGCGTTATCTGACGGTGGAAAGCCACATCCGCATGATGGCCGCCTCGCAGCCGTTCATTTCGGGTGCTATTTCCAAGACCATCAACATGGCGGCCAGTTCAACCATCGAAGACTGCATGGAAGCCTACATGCTGTCATGGCGTCTGGGGCTGAAGGCCAACGCGCTGTATCGTGATGGCTCAAAACTGTCTCAGCCCTTGCAGGCACAGGTGCTGGATGCCGACGACCTGGAATCCATTGCCGAAGCGCCGTCCGCCGTCAGGGCTGAAATCGTCGCCGAACGCATCGTCGAGCGGTTCATTACCGAACGCGGCCGCTTGCCACATCGTCGCAAGGGCTACACCCAGAAAGCCGTCGTTGGCGGCCACAAGGTGTACCTCAGGACCGGTGAATACGAAGACGGCCGTTTGGGTGAGATTTTCATCGATATGCACAAGGAAGGCGCAGCCTTCCGCAGCCTGATGAACAACTTTGCCATCGCCATTTCCATCGGTCTGCAATACGGCGTTCCGCTGGAAGAATTCGTCGAGGCCTTTACCTTCACGCGGTTTGATCCGTCGGGCATTGTCGAAGGCAACGACACCATCAAGATGGCGACATCCATTCTGGACTACCTGTTCCGCGAACTGGCCGTGTCCTATCTGGGACGCAACGATTTGGCCCATGTGGAACCGGATGATCTGGCACCCGACAGCATCGGACGCGGCATTGGCGAAGGCGAACTTCCGTCGGAAGCCGACTCCGAAGCCATGGAAGCGGTCGAACGCATTGCATCAAAGGGCTATGTGCGCTCAAAGTTTCTGGTCATCAAGGGGGCCAAGGGATACGGCGAGGAACGTATGGCAGGGACCGGCACAGACGGCCCGGTAAGTTCAGCCGGTGGTAACGGTGGCGGACAAACGCTGACGACAGCCGAAGTAACGGAAACTGTCAGCATCGAGACATCGGTGATAGAAAGCGCCGACGGCCACTTGAACCAGGTGCGCGAAGCCAAAATGAAAGGCTACGAAGGCGATGCTTGCGGCGAATGCGGGAATTTCACGCTGGTCCGTAACGGCACATGCCTGAAATGCCTGACATGCGGCGGCACCAGCGGCTGCTCTTAAACAAGGGCGAACAGATAGGGAGATCCTCCCTGGGAAACTCAGGGGCGTGCTCCGGACGTCAAACTCCGGAGCCGCCCTCTTTTTTTCTACTTAACCCTCGTCAATCAAAGCGTTGTCAGGAATCTGTAAGGTTTCGAGGTGATCATCTCTAAATATTGTAGGAACGTGTCGTGATCCCTATATTTTAAGCTCGTCGAAAATGTTTCGCCGAGCTTATGTTTTACTCATAAAGGCAGCATTTTGCTCATGTCCAAGCTCAATTTATATCTCGTCGACGACGACCCCGATATATCGGAATACATGCCCGAGCTGTTACGCAGTGCCGGCCATAACGTCACCACCAACAACAACAGCACCGATGCGGTCAAAATAATCATCGCCGAAAAACCCGATTGCGTACTGTTCGATCTGATGATGCCGGGCATGGACGGCATGGATCTATGCAAGGCATTGCGTGCGGAAGAAACCCTGAACGACACCAGGCTGATCGTCATATCCTCGAAATCCTATAATTTCGACCGCAGGCGCGCCATGGAATGCGGGATTGATGGCTACATCAACAAACCGATCCGCGAAAAATCCTTCGTGGCGGATGTCGAAAACATCATCGAAGACAAGATGGACCTGACCTTCTGGGGGGTGCGCGGCACTTTGCCGGTTCCGGGCGAAAACAGCATCCGTTATGGCGGCAATACATCGTGCGTAACCATTAACTTCGCGCGAGGCGACCATCTTATTTTTGATGCCGGCAGCGGCATCAAGGAACTATCCAACTGGTACATGAGCCAGGGCAAGAAGAAGATCGAGGCGAAGATTTTCATCTCGCATCCCCATTGGGATCACATCAACGCCCTGCCGTTTTTCGTGCCGTTGTACATTCAGGGCAATGTGTTCGAGGTCTATGGCCCCCGGCATGGTGACGTTACCGTACACGAACTGATTTCGGCCCAAATGGACGGTGTCTATTTCCCGATCACCATTCAGGAATTCGCTTCCAGCGTCACCTTCAACGATTTGCACGAAGAAACCCTTGATTTCGACGGCATTAAAGTCAGTACCCTGCTGTTGCACCATCCGGGTCAATGTCTCGGCTATCGCATTGACTATAAGGGGCGCTCCATCTGCTACATCACAGACAACGAGTTGTTCCTTGAAGAAGATGAAGAACATTACGACGGGTTTTACGTCAAGCGTCTGGCCAAGTTCGTCGAAGGCACTGATGCCCTGATTACCGATACCACCTATACCGACGAAGAATACGCAACCAAGGTCGGGTGGGGGCATTCCTGCATCAGCCGAGTGGTCGATCTGGCCAACAGGGCCAAGGTCAAGAACCTGTATCTGTTCCACCACGACCCGGACCAGAACGATGATGCCATCGATTCCAAACTGGCGACGGCACGCGGCATGCTTGAAGAGCTTGGCTCTGATGTCGTGTGTGAAGCACCACATGAAAAACTAACTGTAAGAGTCTGATCATATGTCTGGAACCGTTGAGAATAAACTCGCCGAACTTGGCGTCACCCTGCCCGCCCCGGCGGCAGCGGCAGCCAACTATGTGCCCTATGTGATCAGTGGCAACATGGTCTTTGTGTCCGGGCAAATAACCATGCTGGACGGGGAATTACAGTACCTGGGAACCGTCGGCGACGACTTAACTCTGGATGATGGCATCGCGGCAGCCCGTATCTGCGCCATCAACCTGATCGCCCAGGTCAAGGAAGCCTGTGGTGGCGACCTCGACCGGGTCAAACGGGTCGTCAAACTGGGCGGTTTCGTCAACTGCACAGCTGAATTCACCGATCATCCGAAAGTTATCAACGGCGCATCCGACCTGATTGCCGATGCCTTCGGCGAGGCCGGAAAGCATGCGCGTTTTGCCGTCGGCGCACCGTCTCTGCCCCTGGGCATCGCCGTCGAAGTCGATGGAATCTTCGAAATCTCCTAAACCGGCGCTTGTTTCCTTAAGCCCCAGACATCACATTTACCCCATGCCCGATGGAAGCGAAGCAGCCGTAATCAAGGTTCTGGGAAGTATCGACGAGGTCGACGCCGACCAGTGGGATGCCTGTGCCGGAACCAACGATCCGTTCATTTGCCACGCATTTCTGAAATCGCTTGAGGACTCAGGCTCAGTCGCACCTGATACCGGCTGGACGCCCCGTCATCTGATACTCGAAGACGAAACCGGCAACCTGGCTGCATGTGCGCCCGTCTATCAGAAAAGCCATTCCTATGGCGAATACGTGTTCGACTGGGCCTGGGCCGATGCCTATGCGCGCGCCGGTGGGCGGTATTATCCAAAGCTTTTATGCGCGGTTCCATTCACCCCGGTCGGCGGGAAACGGCTATTGATCCGTCCTGACTTGCCCGAAGGAAGCCAACGCGAACTGAAGTCCACACTGGTATCGGGCATGGTAGCGTTGGCGGAACGCTCCGGGTTTTCTTCCTTGCACATTAATTTTACGAATGTCGACGATGGAAAAATATGTGGCGGTCTTGGGCTGTTGCAACGAAGCGGACGACAGTTTCACTGGTTGAACAAAAATTACGGTGATTTCGACGCCTTTCTGACAGCCCTGTCGTCGCGCAAACGCAAAGCCATCCGAAAAGAACGACGCAAAGTGGATGATTCTGGAGTCGATATACGCTGCCTGACCGGGGCCGAGATTGAAGAACGTCACTGGGATGCCTTCTATCGGTTCTATCGCAACACATCAGACAGGAAATGGGGCGAGGCCTACCTGAACCGGGCGTTCTTCAGGTTGCTTGGCGAGCGCATGGCCGAGCGCGTGTTACTGGTGATCGCCGAGAATGACGGTGAAATCGTCGGCGGCGCCCTGAACATGATCGGTGAAGACGCGCTGTATGGCCGCTATTGGGGATGCGGCGAACACTTCAGATTCTTGCATTTCGAGGTTTGTTACTATCAGGCCATCGAATACGCCATCGGTCACGGCCTGAAACGGGTCGAGGCCGGGGCACAGGGCGAGCACAAGCTGAGCCGCGGCTACATGCCGCACGCGACCTATAGCGCCCATTGGATCGCCGATCCCGGATTTCGCGACGCCGTCGCCCGTTTTCTGGTTGAGGAGACCGATGCCATCGACGACGAAATCGATATTCTGGTGACTTACACGCCTTTCAGGCGTGGCTGAAACCGTCCCTTAACTATTCCGGCGTAAGTTTTGAGAATGTTTAATTCCCCGATTCCACTGTGGGCGCGTCTCGCTGCCCTGTTCGCGTTGCTTGTCACATGGCCTGCGATGGCGGCCAACGTTGTGAAAGCCCCGGTTTCCGAGATTTTCATGTCCTCGCCACACCTGATTCCTGTGGCGTTGGGCTGCACCCGGTTGGGCAAACAATCGGGACGCGAGGTTCTGATCAACACCTGCGGGACGTGCCGCATCGTCAAGGTTCAACGTAAACGCCCCGGGGCTTCGGCACCGATCAACCGGACCCTGACTTTGGCCCCCAGAACCACCACCCAGTTATCGTTTCGTGGCCCCGGACAATCCCGTGTAATGTCCGACACCGCGTGCAAGTCATCGTCTGTCGGCAAGGTTCCGCCGCGCCAGGGATCGTCGCTGGCCAACGATGGCAAGAAATGCCTGAAACTGGCTCAATCACCCGCCGGTATGGGGCTGGTCAATGCGTGTAAGGAATGCCGGGCCGCCGTCGTCGAACGGGTCGATGCGCAAGGCAATCGCAAGAGCCAGACCGTTGTCATTGCCGGTGCTTCGGCGGTGAAAATACCTTCTAAAGGGGCCACCGGCGTGCGCATCCAGAGCGAAAAAATCTGCCCAAGATGATCTGTAAAATCAGATAGTTACAGAGCCTTCTTAATGTCTATTTGACTTTTGCCTTGGCCTTCTTGCGAGGCTTTTTCGGGGCTGCGTCGGGATAGCTGAACTGCGCTTTGCCGTCCTTCACATCAACACACACGATGCCGCCGGACTTAAGCTTTCCGAACAGCAATTCTTCGGCCAGCGGCTTCTTGATTTTTTCCTGGATGACACGTGCCAGCGGTCGTGCGCCGAACAGCTTGTCATAGCCCTTCTTGGCCAGCCATTGGCGCGATTTTTCGGTCAGCTCGATAATCACATCGCGCTCACCCAACTGGGTTTCCAGTTCAATAACGAACTTATCGACGACCTGGGCGACCACTTCGGGGCCAAGGGCGGCGAAGGAAATCACGTGATCAAGACGGTTGCGGAATTCCGGCGTGAACATCTTTTCGATGGCTTCCTTGTCGTCACCGATACGCTCTCCACGCTCGAAACCGATTGCCGGCTTGGCCATTTCTGCGGCCCCGGCATTGGTCGTCATAATCAGGATAACGTTGCGGAAATCGATGCTTTTGCCGTTGTGATCGGTCAGCTTGCCATGATCCATGACCTGCAACAGCACGTTGAACAGGTCCGGGTGCGCCTTTTCAATCTCATCGAGCAGCAACACTGTGTGTGGCTGCTTATCGATTGAATCGGTCAGCAGACCACCCTGATCGAAGCCGACATAGCCAGGTGGTGCGCCAATCAGCCGTGAAATACTGTGGCGTTCCATGTATTCCGACATATCGAAACGAACCAGCTCGACCCCAAGGGTCATCGCCAGTTGGCGTGCCACCTCGGTCTTGCCGACCCCGGTAGGACCAGAAAACAGGTACGAGCCGATGGGCTTTTCCAGATCGCGTAGACCGGCGCGTGACAGCTTGATGGCGCTGGCCAGCGCTTCGATTGCCATATCCTGACCGAAGACCATGGTTTTCAGATCTCTTTCCAGTGTCATCAGGGCCTTGCGGTCATCGGTCGACACGCTTTTCGGCGGAATTCGGGCGATCATCGCAACCACCGCCTCGACATCTTTGACCGTAACCTTTTTGCGCCGCTTGTTTTCCGGCAACAGCATGCGTGATGCGCCGACCTCGTCGATGACATCGATGGCCTTGTCCGGCAGCTTGCGGTCGCCGATGTGGCGGGCCGACAATTCGACCGCCGATTTTAGCGCTTCGTTGGTGTAGCTGACCTTGTGATGATCCTCGAAATAAGGCTTCAGGCCTTTCAAAATCTTGATGCTGTCCTCGATTGACGGCTCGTGCACGTCGATTTTCTGGAAACGACGCACCAGCGCCCGGTCTTTTTCAAAATGCGCCCGATATTCCTTGTAGGTGGTCGATCCCATGCAGCGCAGCTGACCGTTGGCCAACGACGGCTTTAAAATGTTCGATGCGTCCATCGATCCACCGGATGTAGCCCCGGCACCGATAACAGTATGGATTTCATCGATAAACATGATTGCGTGATCCATGCTTTCAAGTTCCGAAATAACCCCTTTCAGGCGTTCTTCGAAATCGCCGCGATAGCGTGTTCCGGCCAGCAACGCCCCCATATCAAGGGCATAAATGGTCGCTTCGGAGAGCACATCGGGAACATCACCATCGACGATCCGCTTGGCCAACCCCTCGGCAATGGCTGTTTTGCCAACGCCGGGATCACCCACATACAGTGGATTGTTTTTCGATCGACGGCACAGAATCTGTATCGTCCGGTCAACTTCCGCCTCGCGCCCGATCAACGGATCAATTCGACCGTCTTCGGCTTTTTGATTAAGGTTGACGCAATAGGCATCAAGCGCCTCGTTGCCCTGCTTGACGACTTCTTCAGCATCCATTTCCTCGTCGGCACCCACCGGTGTTGCCTGTTTATCCTTGCCCGGCACCTTGGCTATACCGTGGGATATGTAATTTACCGCATCAAGCCGCGACATATCGTGAATTTGCAGGAAATAGACCGCATGGGATTCGCGCTCGGAAAACAATGCGACCAGCACATTGGCACCTGTCACTTCCTCGCGACCCGACGATTGCACGTGGATAATGGAGCGCTGAACGACACGCTGGAAACCGGCGGTCGGTTTGGGGTCGGTCATCGGGGCTTCGTTGCCGGTATCGAGGCGAATATCGACCAGATCCTCGTCGATAAATTCAAGCAAGTTGCGGCGCAGTTCATCCAGTTCGACACCACAGGCACGCAACACGGAAACCGCATCCTGATCTTCGGTCAGCGCCATCAATAGATGTTCAAGGGTCGCATATTCATGGCGGCGTTCCGTCGCCATGGCCAACGCCCTGTGCAGGGTTTGCTCGAGGTTTCTCGACAACATCTCTATTCGTCTCCGTCTTTCTCGATGGTGCATTGTAACGGGTGCTGGTGCTGACGCGCCAGATCCATCACCTGAGTGGTCTTGGTTTCAGCGACTTCATAGGTAAACACACCGCAAACGCCGACGCCACGCTGGTGCACGTTAAGCATGATTCGCGTCGCCTGATCACCAGACATGGAGAAATAGCGTTCCAGGACATGGACGACGAACTCCATCGGCGTGTAGTCGTCGTTCAGCATCAACACCTTGTACATCGCGGGTTTTTTGGTCTTCGGACGGGTTTTTGTCAGCGTTCCCGTGTCCGGGCCACCCGGCGTTCGATCATCGTCTCTTTTGTCGGCCAAAGAATCTCACCTTGTCTGATTTCCCCTAGTATACGGGGTTTTAACGACAACAGAAAAGGCGCTCAGGCAAAAAAGAACGCCCGACGGAAGCCCGACGGACGCTCTCTTGTAATGCAGCCTAATGAAAAGGGGGAGGAATCAGTTAGGCAGCAAACGGTTTGGCAAAGCTTTCACTGGCAACTTGGGCACGCTCAGCAATTGGCTGGGAGACCTCTTCGGCCAGTTTCTGCGACATTTCGGTCAGCTTCTGGCTGTTAGCCATCAGCTTGTCGTAGTTGTTCTTGCTCAGATTGCTCTGCAATTCGAGAACTTCTGTCAGGCTTTTGCACGAAAGCGTTTCATCAACGACGTTGGCGGCGTTGGTGGCAGATTCCTGGGCCAGTTCAAACCATGCCTTGTTGATGTTCTGGATGCCTTCGGCAAACAACGAACCAGCCTTAACAAAGGCTTCGACGTTGTCCTGGCTGATGGCGACAATATCATCAAGACCGTTGACGGTCTTGGCTTTGGCTTTCGATGCGGAGGCCGAAGCGGCCTTTTTCGGTGCAGTCATAATTGTGTGTACTCCGGATATAAAATTCAGTTTTGCAGGTTTAACTCCCCGTTACATAGTGTCGCACAACCGTTTCGTCAAGGTATTTTTGTGCGCTGCACAAAAGTTTCTTAATTCATGCTAAGTTATTGCAATAAATTAATCTTTTACGATTATTGATCAAATTGATTAACGTTTATTTCGCAAGTGCACACAAAGCTATTTCTATACGCCCTGCACTAGACAGTTTCGAGTCCCCCCCTATCCTTTCTGTAACCAAACCAAAAAACAATTCCACCACAGGCTCTTAACCCTTTGACAAGCTTAGGTCTGATAACTTCAAATGATCAGGCAATATCGTCTGGGGATTGGATTCTAGCTACAGAGCATCGGGGACAGCGTTGATAATCGGGAATACGGCAGAGAAATTTATGGGCAAGGCTTTCAAGTTCGGTGCTTTCGGCCTGTTTGTTATTGCGTTGTTATTGTCGGCACGTCCGGCAGAGGCTAAATATGCCTCGTTCGTCATGGATGCCGAAACCGGTGCCGTCCTGCATGACATTAACGGCAACACCCGGAACTACCCGGCCTCCCTTACCAAGATGATGACCCTGTACATGGTGTTCGACGCTATCGAACGCGGCCATCTGGATTTCAACGATAAAATCACTATTTCGGCGCGCGCCGCCCGCCAACCTTCGTCAAAGCTGGGGCTCAGGCGCGGCGAGACCATTACCGTGCGCGATGCGATCCTGTCCATCGTCACCAAATCCGCCAACGACGTGGCCACCGCCATTGGCGAGAACCTCGGCGGTACTGAGCGCAAGTTTGCGCAGAAAATGACGTCCAAGGCGCGGCGATTGGGAATGAAGCGGACGACCTTTCGTAATGCTTCGGGCCTGCCCCACCGGGGGCAGCTTTCCACCGCGCGCGACATGGCGACGCTGGCGATACGCCTGTTGAAGGATTTCCCCCAGCACTATCACTTTTTCTCGACACAAAAATTCAGTCGTTCCGGGCTGACCTTCAGAAACCACAACGAACTGCTCAGGACCTATGACGGCACGGACGGCATCAAGACGGGCTATATCCGCGCGTCGGGCTTCAATCTTGTGACATCGGCGGTGCGGGACGACCAACGCCTGATCGGTGTTGTTTTCGGCGGTCGTACGGCGCGCGCGCGCAACAGGCACATGGCGAAGCTGCTGGACAAGGGCTTTATGAAAGTAAACCAACTGGACGTCGCCGACGGTTCGATCAAGGCGAAATCCAAAGCCACGGCCTATACACTGAAGAAAAGCAAAACCCAGTGGGGCATTCAGGTCGGTGCGTACAAAACCTACGAACCGGCTTATAAAATTGCCAAAAAAGCCATAGAGAAAGCGCCCGAGCTTCTGTTTGAAGGCAAGGTCCGGATTGTTTCACAGACCAAAAGTGCACCGGGAAGACTATACCGGGCGCGTATTCTGGGGCTGACCCGCAAGCAGGCGTCCCGCGCTTGCCGGACCCTGAAAATCCGCAAAATCAATTGTATGGAATTGCGCGTCACCGACCCGCAGCAGCTGGCCGAGGCCGGTTAATTCAGATCGGGTGGCTCGAGTCCACTCTGACGCAGTTGTGACGTCAGTTCTTCCTTCAGCCGCTCAAGACCTTCGGCCGTTGACGATTCACACCGCGCCACCAGTACCGCCTGGGTATTTGATGCCCTGAGCAACCACCAGCCGTCAGGCGTCTGAACACGCACGCCGTCCATATCATGCACTGTGATGCCTTCGATGCCGTTCAGGCGTTCGGCGACTTCTTCGACCAGCGCGAATTTACGATCTTCCGAGCAATCGAACCTGATTTCCGGGGTGTTCAGCATATTCGGCATGGCATCCAGCATATCGGCCAGCGACTGGTCCGACGACGCCACGATCGAGAGCAAACGAACCGCGGCATAAAGCGCGTCATCGAAGCCGTAAAAACGATGCTTGAAAAATATATGGGCACTCATCTCACCGGCCAGCGGTGCACCGGTTTCCGCCATCTTCGATTTAATCAACGAATGGCCGGTCTTCCACATCATGGGCTTGCCACCCATGCGCTCGATTTCATCGAAGAACACCTGTGAGGCTTTAACATCGATAATGATGGTTGAACCGGGCAGGTCGGCCAGAACCTCGCTCGCCAGAATGACCATCATCTGGTCGCCCCACAGCACCCTGCCCTGTCCGTCGACGATACCGATACGATCACCATCGCCATCAAAGGCGATACCCAAATCGCAATTATTGTCCGCCACCGCCTGTTTCAGCTGCGCCAGATTGGCCTCGACCGTCGGGTCGGGATGATGGGCCGGAAAAGTTCCGTCGATGGTTTCGTTCAGCAAGACATGACGTCCCGGCAGCCCGGCGACCAGCTTGACCAACGCATCACCGGCGGCACCGTTTCCGGCGTCCCAGGCGACGCTGAGCTCCTTCGTCCCCTGATAATCCGATAACAGGCGCGCCACATAATCATTTTGCAGGGGCTTGTCGGTGGCCGTGCCTTCACCATCGACGAAGTCTCCTGCAGCCGCCATGCGGCCCAGCTTCTGAATGTCTTCGCCAAAGAACGACTTGCCGCCGATGCTCAACTTGATGCCGTTGTATTCGGGCGGATTGTGCGAGCCGGTAATCATCATGCCGGCGTCGGCGGGAATTTCATGGGTTGCGTAATACAGCATCGGGCTGGGGCCGAGACCGACCCGATAGACATCCATTCCCGCAGCTTTCAGGCCCTCAACGGCAGCCGCTTCCAGGGCTGGCGACGACAGCCGTCCGTCATAGCCAATGGCGATGGTCTGTCCGCCACCCTGGGAGACAATACTGGCAAAGGCGTGGGCGATGGCGCGAACGTCGTCGGCATCAAGGGTGTCATCGACGATTCCGCGAATGTCGTATTCCCGCAAGATTGTCGGGCTGAGTTTCCGGGCGGTCATATGGCGACGTGCGGGCGGCCGAGACAATGGTAATCGAACCCGGCTTCCGCCATTTCCTTGGGGTTATAGATATTGCGTAGGTCAATCATCAACGGCGCGTTCAACAGGGATTTGACCCGGTCCAGATCAAGCCCGCGGAATTCGTTCCATTCGGTAATAATGACCAGGGCATCGGCATCCGGCATAGTCTCATAAGCCCCGTCGCACCATTCGACGTCATCGATCATGTGCTTGGCTTCTTCCATGCCTTCGGGATCAAACGCGCGAACCGTCGCCCCGCCCTTGATAAGTCCCGGCACGATATCAAGAGCCGGTGAATCGCGCATGTCATCGGTGTTCGGTTTGAACGTCAGCCCCAGCACGGCAATGGTCTTGCCTTTCAACGAGCCACCGCAGGCATCTGCGACGCGTCCGGCCATGGCTTGTTTGCGCTGGTCGTTGAATTCAACGACGGCCTCGACAATGTTCAGCGGGCTTCCGGCATCACGCGCGGTGTGCACCAGCGCCAGCGTGTCCTTAGGGAAGCACGAACCGCCATAACCGGGACCCGCATGCAGGAATTTGCGTCCGATGCGACCGTCCAGCCCAATCCCCTTGGCGACGTCATGAACATCGGCACCGACCTTTTCGCACAAATCGGCGACTTCATTAATGAAGGTGATCTTGGTGGCAAGGAACGTGTTAGCGGCGTACTTGATCAGCTCCGACGTCTCGCGCTGGGTAAACAGGATCGGCGTTTCAATCAAAAACAATGGCCGATACAGGTGGCTCATGACGTCGCGCGCCTGATCGCTCGACGTGCCAATCACGACCCTGTCGGGGCGCATGAAATCGTTTATGGCCGAACCTTCACGCAGGAATTCAGGGTTAGACACAACATCGAAGTCGGCATCCGGGCGGGCCTTGTTGATGATGGACTCGACCGCATCACCGGTGCCGACGGGAACCGTCGATTTGGTGACGATAACCGTATAGCCATCCATGGCGGCGGCGATTTCTTCGGCAGCGGCATATACATAGGACAAATCGGCGTGCCCGGTTTTCTTGTCGGTTGGTGTGCCGACGGCGATGAAAACCGCATCGGCCTCTTTAACCGCATCGGGCAGGCTGGTGGTAAACGACAACCGTCCGGCCTTGACGTTGTTGGCGACCAGATCGTCAAGACCCGGCTCGTAGATGGGCATGATGCCCTCTTCCAGCCGCTGGATCTTGCCTTCGTCCTTGTCGACACAAACGACATTCACGCCAAATTCAGAAAAACAGGCCCCGGTTACGAGTCCAACATAACCAGTACCAATCATCGCTACGCGCATCTTGATATTTTCCTATTCATTTCAGACGTAGCTTTTCAGCATGTCTGCCGTTCCATCTTTCAGGTCGTCGCGGGCCAGGGCAAAGGCAATGTTGGCCTCGAGAAAACCCAGTTTGTCGCCACAATCGAAGCGCCGTCCATCGAAACGCAGTCCATGGAACGGAATGTCACCAATGGTCTTGGCCATGGCGTCGGTCAACTGAATCTCACCGCCAGCACCGCTTTCCTGTTTCCCCAGATAATCGAACACATCGGCCTGCAAAATATAACGCCCGATAATGCACAGGTTCGACGGAGCCTCGTCCGGCGAAGGTTTTTCAACCAGTCCCTTGGCCCGGGCCAATTTGCCGTCGTCCTCGACAACATCCAGAATTCCGTATCGGTCCGTGTGTTCTGGCGGCACTTCCTCGGTGGCGACGATATTGCCACCGGTTTCGGCATACACGTCCATCATCTGCTTCAAACACCCCGGTTCGGCCATGATCAGGTCATCGGCAAGAAGCACGGCAAATGGCTCATCAACAATGAAATGACGCGCACACCAGACCGCATGGCCTAAGCCCAGCGGGCGCTGTTGGCGGGTCGATGTAATCTGTCCCGGCTTCGACATAACGTCCTGAACCTGGCTCAGGGCATCATCCTTGCCGCGTTCGACCAACACCTGTTCAAGTTCGAAGCTGTGGTCAAAATGGTCAAGCAGGACCGCCTTGCCGCGCCCGGTGACGAAGATAATTTCCTCGATACCGGCATCGCGCGCTTCCTCGACCGCGTATTGAATAAGCGGCTTGTCGACAATGGGTAGCATTTCCTTGGGCATCGCCTTGGTTGCAGGCAAAAAACGCGTGCCCAGACCGGCAACCGGAAAAACTGCTTTTCTGACGGTGTTGACCATTGAATTCATTCCTCAAAAGCGCGGTCTTTGTGCCATAGCCACCCCCCAACCGCAACCTTGCAGTTCTGCGGCCTTAATTCCCGAGAAGCACGTCCTTGGCCTGATTGATTTGCGCCGCCAGATAGGTCGAGCCTCCATGATCCGGATGCAGACCCGCGATCAGCCGTCGATGGGCCGCTTTAATATCGTCATCTGCGGCGCCATCGTCTAATCCAAGCACCTCGAAGGCCTCAGCGCGGGTCATCACCGTGTTGCCGGAATTCTGCCCAGCCGCCCTGCCGCCAGAAGCGGCATTGCGAAACATCTGCGCCACCCCCCAGGCGGTGCGGAAACGCATGAACCAGCCGAACAGGGCCGGTAACGTTGCGATTGCCCATGCCAACTTCCCGGTCAAAGCCAGAAACAGGCCGATGGCAACGATGACAATCAACGACAGCCACTTGAATACCCGAACCAGATTTTTCGGCGTCGTCGTGACGTACCAGCGCGATATCAACATCAACGCCAGCAGGATGAACAGACCGATGACAAGATAAAAGGCCATGAGAGGGTCCCTAAAGTCCTACGGCGTCAATCAGATTGCGAACTTCCTGTCGAGCGGCGACGTGCGACAGGGTCAGGCTGTCTTCGCCCAGCACATCGAGAAGATCAAGCATGGTCAGCCCGACCAGGAATAATTCACGAAATATCACCCGTTCGCCGAATCCGGGCACTTGGCGGAATCCGATTCGGTCCGACAAATCCCCCAACAAGCGCTGCATTTCGCGCTTGTTCCGGGCATCCAGACTGCTCAAACGGTTGCGCATGACGATCCAGTCCATGGAACCCCCGTCACGCTTGGCTCGGCGCATTTTCTGCTGCCAGACCATTTCCGCGTAATGGCTGGGCTTGTCGATATTCAGCGACCGCCCATCGATACGGGCCAGCACGTCCAGATCGACGAAACTGTCATTTAAGGGGGTCACCAGGGTATCGGCCAGTGAATGCCCAAGACGGCTCAAGGAGCTGTCGGCACCAGGTGTGTCGATAACAACGATATCCGATGTCGCCGAAAGCCCGGCGATGGTTGTGGTCAGGTTTTCTTCGTCTTCGACTTCGGCGGTATCACGATTAACGTCGGTGCTTGGCTCGATCTCGGCCAAAACCGGCATCGGCAGGTCTTTTTTCTGATCTTCGGTGAACGCCTGACGATTTAGGATATACCGCCGCAATGTCCCCTGACGGGTATCCAGATCGATGGCGGCGACGGAATGACCGGCGCGCATCAAACCGACAATCAGGTGCATGGCCGTCGTCGATTTTCCACTGCCACCCTTTTCGTTACCGGTGACGATAATGTGTGCTTGTCCGGGAATCTCCATCGCCAGACTCTAGCAGAAACTCTATTCGGTATGGAGCACGCCGTTGGGATGAAATGCGTGAAAGACAAACGCGAAGGTTACGTCATGGACGACATCCTTGCCGTTTCGCATCACCACCACATTGCCGACATCACGGCCCTTTGCGATGGTCGATGCATCAAGCGCCGAATTCTGTCCGGCCTGCCAGCGAATTTCAAGATCACCGGCACGAATGGAGCCCTTGTCGCGCAGCAATGGCAGGCTCCACGCTTCAGACCCAACGGCGACTACCCGGACCATGGCCTCGATGCCTTCGGGGAACGGGCCGGTGAAAAATCCATAGGGCCGGGTGCGACTGTCGTATCCGGCGTAGGGATTGGTTCCATAGCTGCGCTTCGATGGATTGGTCGGCACCAACACCTTGCCCGTCGGTGCGCGCTGTTTAAACAAGGCCAGTGATTCCAGTCGCGACGGGATCATCACCAGATTCTTGCCGGTCATTTCCCCGACAATGGCCTCGCCCAGAAACTGCTGCCACCAGCTTTCCGTCTGTCGGTCATACATGATCAAATCAGAGTTCCTGAGTTTGCCGGTGGTGCCGAAATCCAGCGTTCGGCCATTGAGCCTGCGCTCGAACACAATCGATGAATTGCACAGCGGGCAATAGGTCACGGTTACCGGAACACCGCCGACAGTATCGTTGACGATTTCGTGCCACATCAGCACCCGCAGCGGATAGGCCCGGGCATCGCCGTTGATAACCAACCCGACCACCGGTTCGCTGTCCGATAGTCCTCTGGATTCGGCAAGCGAGGTGAATTTCGGTGAATCAATGGACGGAATACCATCCTTCGGCGGCCCTCCGGAAAACACCTCCCCCAGATCGATAGTGTGCTTCGAGAAATCCGTGCGTGGCCATTCCAGCTTCCAGTTTATCGGAATATTCGCCGCCGCAAGGGCCGTACTGATGGAAAAAACGCTGACAACGATGGCGGTTATGATTTTCATATTTCCAGTGTCGCCAGAACGTCTGAGGACCGCAAATCACCAACCTTCACGTTCCGGTGAGGGCGCGCTTGACCCTGCCTGTCGCATCTTTCACAATTCGATTCATGGAGAAAACAGACTGCGCAATCATCGGTGCCGGAGTCATTGGTCTGACCATCGCCCGACGACTTGCGATGGATGGACGCGAGGTCATTATCCTGGAGCACGCCGACGCCATCGGCACCGTCACCAGTGCGCGTAACAGCGAAGTTATTCACGCCGGATTGTATTACCCGAAAGACAGTCTGAAAGCGCGGCTGTGCGTTGAGGGCAAGCAACAGCTGTACGCATACCTTGAAGAACGCGGCATCAACCATAATCGTTGCGGCAAGATGATCGTCGCTGCCGATGAAGCTGAACTGGACGGTCTTGGCGAAATTCAGGCCAAAGCGGCTGCCAACGGCGTCGATGACATCAAAATTCTCAGCACCGCAGACGCCCGCGCACGGGAACCGGAACTCACCTGCACCGGTGCGTTGTTGTCCCCATCGACGGGGATTCTGGATAGTCACGCGTTTATGTTGGCCTTGCAAGGAGACGCCGAAAACCATGGCGCAACGCTGGCCCTGCTGAGTACCGTCAACGGCGGTCGTGTTGACGGCGACAGGATTATTCTCGATGTCTCCAGCGGTGGCACCGACATGCAGTTGTCGTGCGCCACGGTCATCAACGCCGCCGGTCTTGGTGCACAGGATATCGCCAGCGCCATTGACGGCATGCCCAAGGCGCTGATCCCGCCGCTGTATTTATCCAAAGGCTGCTATTTCAGTCTCAGCGGCAAGGCGCCGTTTCAGCATTTGATCTACCCCCTGCCCGGGCAAGCCGGTCTCGGCATCCATTACACCCGCGATCTGGGCGGACAGGGACGTTTTGGTCCCGATTCCCAATGGGTCGAGTCGATTGACTACAAGGTCGATGTCAGCCGCAGCGATGTGTTCTATGACTCCATTCGACGCTATTGGCCGGGCCTGCCCGATGGATCCCTGACCCCCGGCTATGCCGGTATTCGGCCGAAGATTCAGGCCCCCGGTGAAGATCCCGCTGATTTCGTTATTCAGGGCCCGACGGATCACGGCGTCAACGGCCTGATCAACCTGTATGGCCTTGAATCACCGGGACTGACGTCGTCCATGGCCATTGCCGATTTGACCGCCGAAATGCTTGCCTCATAAATACCTAAATGTCGGGAATATGATATAATTTGGATTCTTCGAAGTCCGTACAAGGGTGGCACTGAATGAAGCCGTTGCGAATTTTCCTGATTGCCCTGTTGCTGTTGCCGGTTGTGGCAAATGCCCAGGAAGGTGGAACCACGATCCAGGGCCGCTCCACCGAAGAACAAGAAACAGTCCGCGCCGTCGATACAGGCCCCCTGCTCGACTTCCGCGAAGAAATTCGAAAATTCCTGGAAAACATTACAAAGTACGCCCGCTCGCAGAAACGTAATTTCATTGTCATCCCCAAGGGTGCGCCGGAACTGTTGACCAAGCTTGATGATACCGACGAGACAAAATCATCCCCGGCGCGGTCTTACATGAAATCCATCGATGCCGTTATGATCGACGGGCTTAATTTCGGTGCAAAAACGCTGGGCGTCCCAACACCGCCTGAGAAGCTCGACAAGTTGATGTCTCTTGCGCGACTGGCCAAGAAGAACCGGCTGAACGTCATGGTTCTGGATCATGTCAGCGATGCGACGCAGGCCGAGCAATCCTATATTCAGAACGAAGCCAATGGTTTCACGCCGTTTGCCGCCAATGCCATGGGCGAGGAAATGAACTCCATCCCCGATTTCCTGAAGGCACCGATCAACGAAAACCCGAAAAACATCCTGTCGCTGAAAGACGTCAAAAACTTCCTCTATCTGGGCGATACATCGGGGTATGGCCGTCAGGACGAATTCGCCCTGAAAATGCATAGCACCAACTATGACATGATCATCGTCGATGTCTTCCACGGCCGCGAACCGCTGACGCGCCAAGCCGTCGAGACCCTGAAGTACAAAAAGATCGGCGCAAAACGGCTGGTGCTGGCCTACATGGATATCGGAGCTGCGGCGAGTTACAAATATTACTGGAAAGAAAATTGGCGCGAAGGCTCGCCCAGCTGGATCCGCGAGCCGTTCCGCGACAACCCGGACAAGTACCGTGTCCAGTACTGGCGCAAGCCCTGGCAGAACATCATCTTCGGCGATACCAATTCGTATGTATATGGGCTCATCGCCCAGGGCTTCGACGGCGTCGTGATCGAAGGCCTGGATGCCTATAAATTCTTCATTGGAAATCTTGAGGACGAAGAGGAAGACCAGTAAGCCGCAGGGAGTAAGGGGATGTCCGCAGTTAAATTGATTGCCGGTTTTCTGGTCGCAGCAAGCCTGATCATCAATACTGCAGCCAACGCCGACAATATCCCGCTGATCGATGCCCACAGCCAGTTACCGTCGCCCGAGACCGCCGCCAACGTCATCGAACTGATGGACAAGGCCGGTATATCCAAGGTCATTTTGTCGTTTCGTGGGGCCGGCAGGGCCAATCATGTAATTAAACTCGGAATAAAACACCCAGATCGCATCATCCCGTCAATAAAGACCAAGGGCATCAACTATATAGAGGGAACGGAAAAATTCTATTCGACTCTCGCCGGCCATTTAAAGAGCCCCGCTTTTGGAGCCATGGCCGAAACGATCCTGTGGCATGCAAAAAAAGGCAACAAAGCCCCCGAACAAATCGTCGATATCATGTCGAAGCAGGTTCAGACGTCTCTTAAGGCAGCCCTGAAAAAGGGCTGGCCGTTCATCATCCACATTGAATTTGCAGCCGCCAGAGCGGCCGGTGATGGTGAACGTTTCATGACAATGCTTGATGGCTTGCTGAAAGCTTATCCTGATCACCCATTTCCGATGATCCATATGGGGCAGCTTCAGGCAAAGGAAGTCGCCGCCCTGATTGGTAAATACCCAAATATTTATTTCATCACGTCGCACAGCAACCCGGTCATCGCTGGCAAGTCAGGCCAACCATGGGTCGATATGTTTATCGATGATGTGTTGGCACCAGAATGGAAAAAAATGATGATCGAGCACCCCGACCGATTCATTTTTGGCATCGACAATGTCTGGCCCCAACACTGGGGCGACATATACATCGAACAGGTGAATTATTGGCGAAATGCGTTGGCCGAATTGCCGCACGAAGTAGCCCACATGATCGGCCACAGGAATGCCGAACGGCTCTGGGGTCTGAATAACAAGTAAGCTGAAAAGTCGACTAAAAGTGACTTTCGGCAACCTGCTGGATCACGAAACCTTCTTCGGCAGGAAACCGCTTGGCGATGATAGAGACAGCCTCGGTCTCATCGCGCGCCGTTACGTTTCTGACGTGGACATCCGCCCACTGATCGTCAAAAAAATGATGGTGTTGGTTTTCTTTAACCATGGCCCTAACGTCTTTGTTGTACAAAGACACTTCGAACACATGATGACCGTTTATTGGCAGTTGCAGCATTGTACTGAGCCTTATCCGGTTGAAGTTTCCTTCTGGTGTATTCGTCCGGGGCGGGTCGGTTACCGCTGAAAAACGGATTTATCCCGCCAATATTTTCTGTCATCAAAATGTTACAATCGGATTGTTAACAAACCGTTTCGGCAAGTCAATTGATGACTTGAGAATCACTCTACAAATAAATTGTGGTGATTTTATGCGGCGATATCAGTCACTTAGAAAATGCTCAATCGTCAAGGCCAGCGTTGCAATCTAACGTGCTGGCTGACGGCTATCAAAAAACCGTACGAATCGTGTGGTTTTGATGTGTTTGCAACGACTTTTAGAAGGTATTTTCGGTGACCGGCGTAATATCGGTAATGACAAAACCGTGTTCAGGAGGGTGCTGACGGTTAATTTTGGCGCGCGCACCGTCTTCATCATGAGCTGAAACCTGGATGTAATGGGGGTCAGCCCATTCGTCTTCGTAACCTTCGTGTTTTTCCTGCACCGCAACGCGGTCACGCACTTCCTGATTAAAAACGACGACTTCAAATTTCGGCACGGTGTTTCTCCGACTGTAATCCCCAATATTGATCTAAGTATGAGCGAAAAAACATCAACATTCCATGAACAAAGGCCCCGACGGAATTATATCCGTCGAGGCCTTTGAAATTTGGTAGGCGCTACTGGACTCGAACCAGTGACCGATCCCTTAAAAGGGGATTGCTCTACCAACTGAGCTAAGCGCCCCCTGTAATAGGGGTTCCCTTGTCTTGGGAAGTCCGGAAAATAAGGTCCGGAACCGGGTCGGTCAACATCTTTCCGATATGTTGGGAACTATCCGTCCATTTCGGCGAAACGCGCGACCAGATGCTGCTTGACGCGGGACGAGACAAAATGCCCGACATCGCCGCCAAGACGCCCGATCTCCTTGACGAAACGCGATGAAATAAACTGATTTCGGTCCGATGCCATCAGGAACATCGTTTCGATAACATTGTTCAGCCGTGCGTTCATTCCGGCCATCTGAAATTCATATTCAAAGTCCGACACGGCGCGCAAACCACGAACAATGACCGATGCATCAACGTTTTCGGCAAACTCCATCAGCAGAGAATCAAAGGATTGCACCTCGATATCAGCTTCGGCGTTACCGTTCAGGGAACCCAGCTCTTCGGTAACCATGGCAACGCGCTCATCAATGCTGAACAGTGTATCTTTGCCCGTATGTTGGGCAACGCCGATAATCAGATGGTCAACGACCTTCGACGCCCTAACGATAATGTCCATGTGGCCGTTGGTAACCGGATCGAAGGTGCCGGGATAGATGCCGATTCGGATCTTACCCATATCTTTATTCCTCTTCGGCTTCAGATTCTGTGGCGGCTTCAGTCTCAGCCCCGGATTCAGTTTCGGCCTCAGCCTCTGTGCCTTCAGCAGTGTCGTCCTCGTCATCTTCACTTAAACTGCTGACGGACACCACCCTTTCGCCGTCTGCGACCTTGAAGATGGTGACGCCACGGGTCGACCGGCCAACGACGCTAATGCCGCTGACAGGGCACCTGATCAATTGGCCGTTGTCAGATACCATGACCAGTTGGTCTTCGCTGTCGACCGGGAACGAGGCAACGACAGGGATGGTTTTCTTCTTGCCGCGCTTGGTGTCGATACTGGCGATACCTTTACCGCCGCGTTTCGATATCCGGTAATCATAAGCCGAGGTGCGCTTGCCAAAACCGTCTTCGACAATGGTCAGGATGAATTGTTCGTTTGCCGCCATTTCGGCGAAAACAGGCTCGTTCAGGCGCGCCGCCAGGCCTTCATCCTTTGCCTTGTCGTCGGCACGGTCCGTGTAATCGCCGCCAACCAGACGCTTGGCCGCGCTGGACGATTGCAGATAATCATCGCGATCAGAGACTTCGGCCGCAACATGGCTCAACACCGACATGGACATGACGTCATCGCCCTTATCCAGGCGAATGCCCCGAACGCCCTTGGAATCACGACCGGAGAATATCCGCACGTCGGTAACCGGGAAACGAATGCACTTGCCGCCACGTGAAGACAACAGGACGTCGTCATCCTCGGAACAGGTCTGAACGCTGATCAGTTGATCGCCCTCTGCCAGTTTCATGGCGATTTTGCCGTTCTTCATGACGTTGGTGAAATCGCTCAGCCGATTACGCCGAACGCCGCCGGATGCGGTCGAGAACATGACAAACAGGTCGGCACAGCTTTCTTCGTCTTCTGGCAGCGGCAACAAGGTGGTGATGCTTTCGCCTTCGTCCAGCGGCAACAGGTTGATCATCGCCTTGCCCAGCGACGTCGGCGAGCCCAGCGGCAGTTTGTAGACCTTGAGCTTGTAGACAATGCCTGTCGACGAAAAGAACAACACCGGTGTGTGTGTGTTGACGACAAAAACCTGGCTGACGAAATCTTCTTCGCGGGTCGACATGCCGCTGCGACCCTTGCCGCCCCGGCGCTGTGCCCGATAGGTCGAAAGCGGCACGCGTTTCATATAACCGGTATTGGTGACTGTGACGACCATATCCTCGCGCTGGATCAGGTCTTCGATATCGTGTTCGAACTCGCTTTCCTGAATATCGGAACGACGCGGGTTGGCGAACTGCTCGCGCATTTCCATCAGCTCGTCGCGCAACACCTTCAACAACAGCTCACGCGATGCCAACAACGCCAGATGCCCCTCGATTTCCTTGCCCAGTTCACCAAGGTCCGATGCGATCTTGTCGCGTTCCAGCCCGGTCAGGCGATGCAGTCGCAATTCCAGAATAGCCTTGGCTTGTTCCAGCGACAGCTTGTATTTGCCTTTAACGACACCCCTGCCCGGCTCATCGAGCAGTTTGATCATTGGTTCGACATCGCTTGCGGGTCAGTTCTTGGCCATCAACTGTTCACGCGCCGTGGCGGAATCCTTGGCCGCCCTGATCAAGGCTATTACTTCGTCGATATTGGCGACGGCGACGGCAAGACCGGCCAATACATGGGCCTTTTCACGCGCCTTGCCGAGATCGAAAATGGTACGCCTGCGGATAACAACTTCGCGGAAATCGAGGAACGCCTGAAGAATTTCTATCAGGTTCATCAATTTCGGCATGCCGCCGTCGAGCGCCAGCATGTTGACACCAAAGCTGGTCTGCAACGGCGTAAACCGGAACAACTGCGCCAACACTACTTCGGCGATGGCGTCTCTCTTGATTTCGATGACCACGCGCACGCCGTCGCGATCGGATTCATCGCGTAGGTCCGATATGCCTTCGATCTTCTTGTCGCGTACGCATTCGGCCATTTGCTCGATCATGCGCGACTTGTTCACTTGATAGGGAACTTCGGTGACGATGATGGACTGGCGTCCTTTGCGACTGCCCGAGGTCACTTCCTCGATTTCAGTGCGCCCACGCATCACGACAGAGCCGCGTCCGGTGCGCAGGGCCGATAACAATCCCTGACGCCCGAGAATGGTGCCCCCGGTCGGAAAATCCGGACCCTGGACGTATTTCTCGATGATTTCTTCAAGATCAATGTCGGGCGTGTCAATCATCGCACAGCAGGCATCGATAACCTCGCCCAGATTGTGCGGCGGAATGTTGGTCGCCATGCCAACGGCAATACCGCCGGCTCCGTTAACCAGCAGGTTCGGATACTGTGCCGGCAACACCGTCGGCTCGTGTTCCGATTCATCGTAGTTGGGCTGGAAGTCGACAGTGTCCTTGCCAATGTCTTCCAGCAGCGCATGGGCCGAGCGCGCCATGCGGGCTTCGGTATAACGCATGGCGGCTGCCCGGTCGCCATCCATGGAACCGAAGTTGCCCTGCCCATCGATCAACGGCAGGCGCAGCGAGAAATCCTGAGCCATGCGGACCATGGCGTCGTAAATCGACTGATCACCGTGGGGGTGATATTTACCCATGACGTCACCGACGACACGGGCTGATTTGCGGAACGGTTTGTTGTATTCGTAACCACTTTCCTTCATCGAATAGAGAATACGCCGGTGCACTGGTTTCAGACCGTCGCGGACATCGGGCAAGGCACGCGACACGATCACACTCATGGCGTAATCGAGGTACGATCCCCGCATTTCATCTTCGATGGAAACGGGCATCATGTCGGACTCTTCAGGGGGCTCCACAGGCGGTCCCGATGGCGGGTCTTGAGGCGGTTCTGAAGGGTCTTCGTCGGGGCTATCTGGCGGCGGTGTGTCCGAAGGAGAGGTCACAAAAAATATCCAATAAAATCAAATTGTTATGAGCGCCCATTCACAATCAGAATCGGCTCCCTGAAAGGACTTGAAATGTAGCATGGACGGGCTTTGGACACAACCACGGCAAGGCCTGAAAATGCCCCGAAAAAAGGCTTTGAAAACACTGTTAAAATCAGTCTGAAAAATTCAAATCCAGCGATTTCCACAGGTCTGGTGCGAGGCCTTCGATGACATGGTTTGCAGACTGCTGAACCTCTTCCATCAGCCCCTTGTTGATGGGGTGCTGGCCGTGGCCGGCAAAGTGGCAGAACCAGGCATTATGGTAGTAGACGTTGACGCATTTGACGGCAACTTCGGGGTTTTCCATGACGAATTCACGCAGGTACAGAAACGGGTAATGGGTTGCAACGACCTTCGACCACGCCATATTGAATCGCTCGTCGATAAAGACGGCCATGTCTTCAGCCTGCAGCTCGTATGAATAAGGAATATTTTCGAACGATCCGTCTGCGGAATCGGCCTCGTACTTGGCGTAACACTGGCTTAGGAAGTCATTGTGCCGCTTCGGCTGGAAAACGAACATGCCGGTGTTGATGTACTTGTCGACAGGCTTCAGATACCCAAGGTTCTTATAGACATCTTCCATGTGCAGCGGCGGCACGTCGATTTTGGTGCTGTTCTTGCGGAACAACTGGTCAAGAATGTAATAGCGCTCAGCCGTGTCCTCGAGCGGTGACAGGGTCGAATTGTAATCAGCGACAGCGATCTTGTCAGACCCGGTCTGCTCGACCGCTGAGACGACGCACGGTGCCGTTCGTGCGTTGATCAGGATATCGGTGTCCATCCAGACCACATGGTCATAGTCGCTGACACCCGGCACCAAACCGATCAGAAGCTTCTGCCAATGCAAGGATTTCCGAGATAAATCACAACTTTTATCGATAACGTCGGTCAGCACGATGATGTCATAGCCGTGCTTGTCGGCATAGGCCCGCCAACTGCGGCTGACTTGGCTCTCGAACTCATCGACATAGCGTTCGCCGATAGCCAGGGTGACGAGCGCTTTGTTGTTTTTCTTCATGCTGTTCCGGGGACTGCCTAGAACGGGATCTCGTCGTCGAGATCGCCCCCCGGTGCACCACCGCCACCGGCGCCACCGCCAGAGCTGTCAGGCCCGGATTGTGGGCCAGAATCACCACCACCGGAATATCCGCCGCTGTCACCGCCGGAATACCCACCACCGCCGCCGCCTTCGCCACGGCTGTCGAGCATGGTCAGCTCGCCGCGGAAGTTCTGCAACACGACTTCTGTCGAATACTTCTCGATGCCGCTGTTGTCCGTCCACTTACGGGTCTGCAAGGAGCCTTCGAGGAACACCTTTGATCCCTTGCGCAAATATTTCTCGGCAATGTCGGCCAGATGGTTGTTGAAGATGACGACCCGGTGCCATTCGGTTTTTTCCCGACGCTCACCGCTGTTCTTGTCTTTCCATTGCTCGGACGTGGCAATAGACAAATTGACGATCTTCTTGCCGTCCTGGGCGAAACGAACTTCCGGATCGCGGCCCAGATTCCCGATCAGCATGACCTTGTTAAGGCTGCCTGCCATGAAAGTAACTCCCTGATATAAAAAGTTATTCTTAAACTATGTCGGTCATCCCCCTGCCCCGTACGGGCCTTGGCGACTCCCCTAATCGTTCCGGACTCTACCTTATGGACCTGCCCCTCGCCAGAGCCGTTTATCCACATGCTGAAGGCCATCCCGGAATCTGAATATGATGCCAGACAAGCATTCCCCATTGCAAGAACATTTCATGAACATTACCCTTTATGCAGGGATTCGGCACACGCCACCTTTACGACCACGCCGTTCCCCTATATTTACTGGGGTTTCGGCCATTATTCAGGCATCTATGACATGAGCATCGACAAAATCAGTATCCGTGGCGCGCGCGAGCATAATCTTCGCAATGTCGATGTTGATATCCCACGCGATCAGTTGACCGTGATTACCGGCCTGTCCGGATCGGGCAAGTCGTCCCTCGCCTTCGATACAATCTATGCCGAAGGCCAGCGCCGCTATGTGGAAAGCCTGTCGGCCTATGCGCGCCAGTTCCTGGAGCTGATGCAAAAGCCCGATGTCGACCATATTGAGGGCCTGAGCCCTGCCATTTCCATCGAGCAGAAGACGACCTCGCGCAATCCGCGTTCGACCGTCGGCACGGTGACGGAAATTTACGATTACATGCGGCTGCTGTTTGCCCGCACCGGCATCCCCCACTCGCCCGCGACCGGCCTGCCCATCGAAAGTCAGACCGTCAGCCAGATGGTTGACCGGGTGATGGCAATGGATGAAGGCATGCGCCTGTATCTGCTGGCCCCCATCGTGCGCGGCCGCAAGGGTGAATATCGCCGCGAATTACAGGAACTGGCGAAGCGCGGCTTCCAGCGGGTCAAGGTCGATGACGAACTGTATGAAATCGACGATGTCCCGACGCTCAATAAAAAAGTCAAACACGACATCGAAATCGTCGTCGACCGGTTGGTGCTGAAACCGGGATTGGAGCAACGTCTCGCCGACAGCTTCGAAACGGCGCTGGGCCTGGCCGATGGCCTTGCCTTTATCGAGAATGCCGACGACGGCAGCAAGACACCGTTTTCCGCCAAATTCGCCTGCCCGGTATCGGGCTTCACCATTGATGAGATCGAACCGCGCCTGTTTTCCTTTAACAACCCGTTCGGGGCCTGCCCGTCGTGCGATGGTCTGGGAACGGAAATGTATTTCGACCCGGAACTGGTCGTCCCCGACGACCGACTGTCGTTGGAAGAAGGCGCCGTCGCGCCGTGGGCCAATTCGACCTCGCAATATTATCGCCAGACTCTGGAAAGTCTGGCTGGGCATTTCGATTTCAAGACAACGATGCCGTTTGCCAAGCTGAAAAAGGCGGTCCGCGAGATGCTGCTGTATGGCTCCGACGAAGAAGACGTGACCATGCATTACAACGACGGCCACAAGTCCTATGACGTCAACAAGCCGTTCGAGGGTGTGATCCCGAACATGGAGCGGCGTTGGCGCGAGACCGATTCATCGTGGGTGCGTGACGAACTGGGCCGTTACCAAACCGTCACCACGTGTGATGACTGCGGCGGCCATCGCCTAAAAGCCGAAGCGCTGGCGGTCAAGCTCGACGGTCTGCACGTATCGGAAGTCGCCGAGATGTCCATCAATACAGCCGCAGTGTGGTTCAAGAAATTAAACAAAACGCTGTCGAAGAAACAATCGCAAATCGCCGAGCGGATCCTGCGCGAGATTAACGAACGACTGGGGTTTCTGGTCGATGTCGGGCTCGAATACCTGACGCTCAGCCGTTCGTCTGGCACTCTGTCAGGCGGCGAGAGCCAACGCATTCGTCTGGCCTCGCAGATTGGATCGGGTCTTACCGGCGTTCTGTATGTGCTCGACGAGCCGTCCATCGGCCTGCATCAGCGCGATAACGCCCGCCTACTGGAAACCCTGAAACGGCTGCGCGATCTGGGCAACACGGTGATCGTCGTCGAACACGACGAAGACGCCATCCTGACGGCAGACTACCTGATAGACATCGGCCCCGGTGCCGGTGTCCACGGTGGCGAGATCGTCGCCCATGGCCTGCCTGACAAGGTCATGAACAACCCCAAGAGCCTGACAGGTCAATACCTGACCGGGAAAAAACAGGTGCCCATGCCGACAACCCGGCGGGTCGCTAAAAAGGGCCGTAAGCTGACGGTCAAGGGCGCGCGCGCCAATAACCTGCAAAATGTATCTGTCGATTTTCCGCTCGGCACCTTTACCTGCATCACCGGAGTGTCGGGCGGTGGCAAATCGACATTGATTATCGAGACCCTATATCGAGCGCTGGCACGTCGCCTGCACCGCAGCCGCCTGCATGCCGGTGACCATGATTCCATTGAGGGTCTGGAACTGATCGACAAGATCGTCGACATCGACCAATCCCCCATTGGCCGAACACCACGTTCCAACCCGGCCACCTATACCGGCGCCTTCACACCGATCCGCGAATGGTTCGCCGGACTGCCCGAGGCCAAAACACGCGGCTACAAGCCGGGACGCTTTTCCTTCAACGTCAAGGGCGGGCGCTGCGAGGCCTGTCAGGGCGACGGCGTCATCAAGATCGAAATGCACTTCCTGCCGGACGTGTACGTGCAGTGCGACGTCTGCACCGGGCATCGCTATAACCGCGAGACGCTGGAAATCCGTTTCCGTGACAAGTCCATCGCCGATGTGCTGGACATGACAATTGATGAGGCCACCGAGTTCTTCAAGGCGGTGCCGTCGATCCGCGACAAGATGGCGATGCTGCAAAAGGTCGGGCTGGGCTACATCCACCTGGGTCAGCAGGCGACGACGCTCTCGGGTGGCGAGGCGCAGCGTGTGAAACTGGCCAAGGAACTCTCAAAACGTGCCACCGGCAAAACGCTGTATATCCTTGATGAGCCGACCACCGGCCTGCACTTCGCCGATGTCGAAAAACTGCTTGAGGTGCTACACGCACTGGTCGATACCGGCAACACGGTGATCGTCATCGAACATAATTTGGAAGTCATCAAGACCGCCGACTGGATTGTCGATCTGGGTCCCGAAGGTGGCAACAAGGGCGGCAAGATCGTCGCCGTCGGCACCCCCGAACAGGTTGCCAAGACCAAGGGCAGCTACACCGGCCAATACCTGAAGCCGTATTTCAAAAAAGGCAAGGCGAAGAAACGGGCTTAAGACAGAAGCGTCGTCGCCCCTCTGAAGCGTAAGTTTCATAGATGTAGTCAGGTACGGGAACCAACACTCCTGACTCTAGCGACGGCCCGATGGCAGGCGTACGCGTACTGGATCTGGCGACCTTTGTCGCCGCGCCGTATGCGGCATCGATCCTGGGTGAATTCGCCGAAAAAGCCGATATGGGGCGGCTTCTGACTCAAAGCGGCCATTTTGGTTAGAATAAAGAAAGCGTTAGTCCTTAAGAGCCGCGGCTATTTCCTTTTCCTTGCCCACACAATCTGAAACGTAATCCATATCGCTTCCAAGAATGTGTTCTTGCAGCCACGATTGAAGAAAATCCTTAATTTCTACTTCCAAATCACCACTGCGGTTGAGAATAAAACGATCCCGAGCATCTATTACTTTCTCAGTTAGAACTTGATGCAATTCCTTGTGGGCTTCATATCCCGAATAGCCACACACCTTCATAATCTTCTCTTCACGAACAAAGTGATAATTCGTGTATTCCAGTAATCCTGAAAAAATGGAGTCTGTAACGAAAATTCCCTCATCTTTGTCACAGGCGCCAATAAATTCGTTTAGGTAACTAACCAGGATCTTATGATCATCATCAAGGGCGTCGATACCAACACTCATATCAGAATTCCAGATTATCTCCCCCTCACTCATTCTTAGCTCCTATTCCTTAGATGTACTTTTGCTAACGACAGCACCAAGTCCGGCAAAAGTTTCTGCTCCCTCTGCTCCACTGTAACCGTGTACTTGTTATGAAATAACTAAACGCATTGTGTTGATGTAGAAACTATTAACTTCTGCATAATGGAGCAACCAGATGAACAATTGCCGTTACAAGTTGTAAAAAACAGGAACGCACCTACATGAAGTAGGGTTAACTTTTACTCATTACTAAGGGCTACGCCTAAACAGATATGTCCAGGTTGTCGGGTGGGGAACAATATGCGCAGCAATGCAAAATATTGGTATGGAATAGCGGTCTTTATGCTGGCTGCTATGATCATCGTGTTATCTGGGTGCGATGAACAACCGGAAACTAAAACCGTAACCATTACCGTCCAAATGTTTGAGGGCCCCGAATACGACGCCATGGTGCCGACGGCTGCCTATTGGAACGAGCATTACTCGGCAAAAACCGGAATAACCGTAAAACCCACATATTTGAATCGCATTGGTTATTTCGAAAAGCTTCATATTCAATTGATCGCCGGGCAAAGCGAGCCAGACATCGTTCATCCGTTTTCCCTGCATCTTGGCCAAATAAATAAATATCTGGAGCCACTGGATTCCTATCTGAGTAATCCCGACTTGATGAAAGCACCGGATGGCAGTGAGCTTGACAAAGATACGGTCTTATCGGCCGCCTGGAAAACGGTGATGGTTTCGGACAAAAAGACTTACATGGTTCCGGTAGATATGAGCGAGGTCATTCTTTTTTACCGTAAAGATCTGATAACAGAACCACCCCAAACCTGGGATGATTTTATTAACGTAGCCAGGAATTTTACCCAATCACATAATTCAAATTCGCCCACCCCTTATGGCGCCATCGTTCAGGGCAAGTATGAAATGTGGACATTCTGCGCCGCCCTGGAGACATTTTGGCCGTTTGGTTCCAGCCTGGTTGATGAAGGGGGTAAGAATCTGGGATTTAAAGGGCCTGCCACCAAACGGGCATTTCAAGTGTTCGAGACCCTGACCAAGGATAAAATCCTGCCCCCGGGTGCAGAGAATGCGGAATATCCTCAGGTTGCAGAGGCCGTAAAAAGTGGCCGTGTTGCAATGGCCATTCAGTGGAATGCCTTTTACAACGAGCTTATCGACCCTGTCCGTTCTCCCAAGGTCTATGACAAATTTGACATTGCCCCACCGCCGGGAGTGCAAAACAGCGACGGATCGCTCAGCCGGTCGATGTATGTACAAACCATTGGGCTGGCTGTTAACCGGGCCTCGAAAAACAAGGAAGCGGCAATGCGTTTCCTGACATGGGCTTCATTGGGGGAAGGGGCCCTTGTGTACAACAAGGCAGGTGGCTCGTCGCCGATTAAACCCGTCTGGGAAGGGCCCGACGCTGTTATGCCATACCGAAAACTGGCACCGTGGGTACCAGGGTTGCTCATGCCCTTGGAGAAGTCATAAAAAATGATGATGGGCATCCGTTGTACATGTTCGGGACCATTCAGGACATTACCGAACGAAAACATTCAGAAGAAACCCTTCGAAAATTATTCCGTGCTCTCGAGCAAAGCCCCAATGCTGTTTTTATTACTGATCTTCAAGGCACAATTGAATACATCAATCCAAAATTCACTGAAATAACCGGCTATACCCAGGAAGAGTCCTTGGGGCAAAACCCCCGTATCCTAAAATCCGAAAAAACGTCAAAGGAATTATATAATAATCTTTGGAGAACCATTCGCCGTGGTGAGGAATGGAAGAGCGAAATTATGGACAAGCGGAAAGATGGCAGTCATTTTTGGGCCTATGAAACAATTGCCCCGGTAAAAGACGACCACGGTCTCGTTACCCACTACATCGCAACGCACGAGGACATAAGCGAGCGTAAAGATTCCGAGTTTGCCATAAAAACCGCACTGGAACATGCAGATATCGCCAACCGGGCCAAGTCAGAACTGTTAGCCAACATGAGCCACGAGTTGCGTACTCCTCTCAACGCGATCATCGGTTTTTCGGGCGCCATCAAAATGGAAGCATATGGCCCTATCGGGAATGATAAATACAGGGATTACGTCTCGGACATTGCCAGTTCCGGACAACATCTACTGGAACTCATAAATGATATTCTAGACGTTTCAGCCATTGAGGCCGGAATGGTGGAACTCCAAGAGGGAGACATTGAGATTCCCAATATTGTTGAGTCATCCATTCGACTCGTCAAGCACCGGGCCGAACAGGGGGAAATTGAATTGAATATCAACGTTGATGATAGCTTGCCAATGCTTCATGCAGATGAACGGCGAATAAAACAGATACTGCTCAACTTGTTGTCAAATGCCATAAAGTTTACACAGCCTGGTGGCGAAGTTTCTTTGAACGCTACACTTGATGAAAATAATGGGCATGTCTTCACAGTGTCAGATACCGGTATTGGTATGAACAATAATGAGCAAGCCAAAGCGATGAAACAATTTAGTCAGGTGGATAGTGGCCTGAACAGAACACAAGAGGGAACTGGACTTGGGCTGCCGCTCACCCTGGGATTGGTTGAACTCCATGGCGGAACTTTGGACATCGATAGTACGAAAGACGAGGGGACGAGGGTAACGGTTCGTTTTTCACAAGAGAGAACCATCGTTTCTTGAAAAAGAAAAAACGGTTCCTCCTTGCAATGGGGGCTGATTGCTTTATGTAGATATCCTTAAATATTAGAATTTTCTAAAGTATGGATCCCCCCAACGTGATCAAGCCCACACTCGCCGCTTTCGCCGAGCGATTTTCCACCGCCGATTTAAGAAACACCGACCTGCCGCCGTGCACCCCCGGTTGCATCATGACCGAAGTGCTGTCCGGCCTGACCGTTGCGTTGGCGCTGGTCCCGGAAGCCGTCGCCTTTTCATTCGTCGCCGGCGTCCATCCGCTGGTCGGCCTTTATGCCGCCTTTATCGTTGGCCTGATTACAGCGGCCATCGGTGGCAGGCGAGGAATGATTTCAGGCGCCACAGGCGCGCTGGCCGTTGTCATGGTGGCACTGGTCGCCAACCACGGTATTGAATACCTGTTCGCCACCGTCGTGTTGATGGGAACATTGCAAATCCTTGCCGGTATTTTCCGATTGGGTAAATTCATTCGGCTGGTCCCTCACCCGGTCATGCTGGGGTTTGTGAACGGCCTCGCCATCGTTATTTTCCTGGCCCAGATGACCCAGTTTCAGGTGCCCGGACTCGACGGCGTAAAAGTCTGGATGACCGGTATACCGCTGGCAACCATGTTGGGACTGGTGGTGCTGACCATGGCCGTTATCTGGGTGATGCCGAAAATCACCAATATCATTCCGGCCCCGCTGGCCGGCATCCTGGTGGTTGCCGGGATTGTCATCTTCTTTGGTGTTGATGTTCCCCGCGTCGGCGATCTGGCGTCGATCAAGGGCGGCTTGCCGATGTTTCATATTCCAACCGTACCGCTGAACCTCGAGACGCTTTCGGTGATATTACCCTATGCGCTGATCCTGGCCGCCATTGGTCTGATCGAAAGTCTGCTGACCCTTAATCTGGTCGGCGAGATTACCGGTCGGCGCGGCGGCGCGTCCCAGGAGTGCATCGCCCAGGGGTTGGCTAACACAGTCACCGGATTTTTCGGCGGCATGGGCGGCTGCGCGATGATCGGCCAGTCGATGATTAATGTGAAGTCCGGCGGGCGAACCCGTATCTCCGGCCTGTCAGCGGCCTTGTTCCTGCTTGCCTTCATTCTTGTCGCATCCAGCCTAATCGAGCAGATCCCGCTGGCAGCCCTGGTCGGTGTCATGTTCATGGTGGTTGTCGGCACGTTTGCCTGGCAGAGCCTGACCATCCTGCGTCGCATTCCGCTGACCGATGCCTTCGTCATGATTTTGGTGACCATCGTCACGGTCGTCAGCGACCTTGCCATTGCCGTCGTCGTCGGCGTTATTGTATCGGCCTTGATTTACGCATGGAGCAACGCGACGCGCATTCATGCCTCGACCCAGGAAACCGCCGACGGCACCAAGGTCTATCAAATCGAAGGACCGTTGTTCTTCGGCTCCATCGAAGGCTTCAATGAACTGTTCAACCCTGACAACGACCCTGATGTCGTCATCGTCGACTTCATGAACAGCCGCGTCGCCGATCAGTCGGCCCTGCAAGCCATCGAGGCTCTGGCCGTGAAATATGAAACCCACGGCAAGACACTGCAACTTCGCCACCTGTCCCACGACTGTCATCGGCTGCTTAAACGCGCCGGTCAGTTGATGATCGATTCAGACGATGATCCCGATTACGGGCTGGTCGTCGATTACCGGGTAAAGACGGGCATTCTCGGCGGCGGTCACTAAAAACTTCAGGGAACCGGCAAACGCCATAGGCGCTCGGCATTGCCATGGGCCAGGGCGTGGGCGACATCGAGCGGCAGTGTACTCAGCGCCTTACGCCACAGGGCTGCCTGTTTGAGATAACTTTTACCCCAGTCTTGCGGCCAGACGTTATCGAAGGTGAGGATGAAGCGGTCTGGGTGCTCCAGCATCAACGCCTTCCAATTGTCTGCCAGTTTTTTACCACTGAACAGGTTTGCCCACGGCTGACCCGGATTCTTGGCGATGCTGACCGGGTTGCTGTGAGACATCATGAAATAGACGTTGCGATGATCAGCGATCAACTGCCCGACATCGGCGGCATATAGCTGGCCCATGTGAATGAGCACGAAGGGGTGTCCGGAGTGGTTGCGGGCCATCTTCTTGAAGCTGGCCAGAAACGTTTCTTTTCGATTCTTCGCCGCACGGAATTCGTAGTGTGCGATATATGGCCAATTTTTCCGCAAGGCGATGTCCAGAAGCACCCGCGATTGGGGACTGTCGATGGCAACGTTGATTTCCGGTGCCTTCCGACCTTTCTGGGCATGATACAAGATTGCCTCGGCCATCGCCTTGAACACAGGCTGTGAGACCTGAGTATTTATCAACTCCTGAAAATTTGGCTTGTTGAAATTGAAACCCCTGCCCTTGCTGCGAACAGCGGCAGTAATCCGGTCTGGATGGCGAGCGGCGAAATCAGCAACATCCTGTGGCGAGCGATCATTGCGCGCCGACAGAATGGTGTGACGGACACCAGCCTTGTCCATCAAGGGAATGATTTTATCGGACGATAGCCCTTTCGCCATCTGGCTGTGAGCATCAACGAAATACAGATCCGGCATGTCATCGGCAAGACTTGCCTTGGTCATTAGCAGAGCCAAAACGATGATTGCCAATTGGATTGAGATGAAATGCGCGATACGGACAAACGACATGACAATTCCCTTCATTTCAAGGTGCCGTCAATGCTATCAAAAAAAAAATGTGGGCATCAACTTTCGTGGTCACTGCGCGTCGCCAGCCAGATACCGGTGACGATCAAGGCGACACCCGGAATGTGAAATATCTCGACCCGTTCACCAAGGAAGGCCATCGCCAACAGGGCTGAAAATACCGGCAGCAGATGCAGGAACGGTCCGGCACGAATGGCCCCGATTTCGGCGACCCCCCGGTTCCAGGCGAAATAAGCGACGATAGACGCGAACACGGCGACATAACCGATGGTCACCAGATTGGCGACGTTGATATCCATCGTCAGGCCGCGACCCAGTTCCCACAGATATAACGGCGCCGTCAGCACCACCCCGGCCCCGGCAATCGAAACAACCAACGTTTTAGCCGACACGCCGTCCGGCCGATCCTTCAAAATGACCGAATAGAACGCCCACATGGCGACTGCGGCGAGCATCCACAGGTCACCGGCCTGAAACGTCAGTGATGCCAGCACGTCCAGATCGGCACGGCTGATAATCACCAGCACCCCGGCAATGGAAGCGACGATCCCGGCCATCTGGCGCGCCGTTGGTCGGTCGCGATGAATGACCCAGGCGACGCCCGGAATAAAAATCGGAATAACCGCAATCATCAACCCGGCATTGATCGCCGTCGTTGTTTGCAGGGCGGTATAGACAAAGCTGTGGAACAGGACGACGCCCGACATCGTCAACGCCAGCAACCATTTCAGGTGTTGTCTTAGGACCGGCCAGTCGGCAATCACGCTGCGTATGGCAAACGGTGCCAACACGATCAAGGCGACGCCCCAACGATAAAAATTCAAGGTTAACGGCGGGATGTCGCCGTGCATGGCGCGCGCGACGACAAAATTCCCGGCCCATATTGCCGATGACATAGCCAACAGCAGATAAGAAAGGGTCGTGCTATCGACTTTGAGGTTAGCTCTGACTTTCAATCGGCAGGCCTTTGTTGTTCCAACTGACCATGCCGCCCTTGACTACGGCAACGTTGACAAAACCGGCCTTTTTCAAAACCCGCGCCACCCGTGGGGAACGGTTGTGGGTACGGCAGATAACGAAGACCTTTTCGTTCTTCAACGCTTCCAGATCACCACCTGCGCTCTTCAATCGTTTGCCGATTTCATTACCCTGCAAATTGACCGCGCCCGGCATATGGCCCAGCTTGCCGGTGAATTCATCGGTCGTGCGGACATCGATGACGACAACTTCTTCACCGTTCTGCATCAGTTCGTTAACCATCGACGGCTCGACAAACGGAACGCCCGCAACCATGCGCGGGATCATACGCATCATCACGATCGACACCGCAATAATGGCGATCGGATACAACAGGTCACTGGAAAAAGCGTCAAGGAAACTAGAGTCCACAGCAAGGCACCTCGGATATGGAATAAATAAGGGTCAATCAAACTTTCCGAAAGGTAAGCCCGTTGATTGTTCGTTGCAAGTAGCTGCCCGTGCGTTTATGAGTGCGCCTATGACATCAAATCCCGTTCACATCATTGGCGGCGGACTGGCTGGCAGCGAAGCCGCATGGCAACTGGCACGCCGTGGCGTCACTGTGACCCTGCACGAAATGCGCCCCGACCAAGGCACCGACGTTCATGTCACAGGCGGACTGGCGGAACTGGTCTGTTCCAATTCGTTTCGATCCGACGATGCCGAATTCAACGCCGTCGGCTTACTGCATGCGGAAATGCGCGCTCTCGACTCACTGATTGTGCAATGCGCCGACACCCACAAGGTTCCGGCCGGCGGCGCGCTGGCCGTTGACCGGGAAGCCTTCAGCCTGGCCGTCGAAGAAGCCCTCGCGAACGAGCCACTGGTCAGCATAGAGCGCGGCGAAGTCGCCGGGCCCTTCCCTGATGACTGGGACAGCATCATCGTCGCCAGTGGGCCGCTGACATCAGACAAACTGGCCGACACCGTGCGCGAACTTACTGGCAAGGACGCACTGGCCTTTTTCGACGCCATCGCACCGATTGTCTATACCGACAGCATCGATTTCGACAAAGCCTGGTACCAGTCGCGCTATGATAAGGGCGACGGCAAGGATTATATCAACTGCCCGCTCGACAACGTCCAGTACGCCGATTTCATCACCGCCCTTAACGAAGCCGAGAAAGTCGAGTTTCGCGAATGGGAAGGCACGCCCTATTTCGAAGGTTGCCTGCCGATTGAGGTGATGGCGGCACGTGGACCAGACACCCTGGCCTATGGGCCGATGAAACCGGTCGGCCTGACCAATCCGCACAACCCGACGGTAAAACCACGCGGTATTATCCAACTGCGTCAGGACAATGCACTTGGCACGCTGTACAACATTGTCGGTTTCCAGACCAAGCTGACCTATGGCGAACAGAAGCGCATCTTCCGCACCATACCGGGTCTGGAAAATGCAAAATTCGCCCGCCTTGGCGGCCAGCACCGCAATACGTTTTTGAATTCACCGAAACTGCTGGACGACACCCTGGCCCTGAAGTCCCAGCCGCGCGTTCGCTTCGCCGGGCAAATCACCGGCTGCGAAGGCTATGTGGAAAGCGCCGCCGTCGGCTTACTTGTCGGGCGCTTTGTCGGTGCCGAACGTCACGGCGAAAAACCGAGCCAGCCGCCAGTCACGACGGCCATCGGCGCGTTGCTCAATCACATCACCAAGGGAGCCGATGAAAAGACGTTCCAGCCCATGAACGTCAACTTCGGGTTATTCCCACCACTCGACGGTGATGAGGGACTGAATGAAAAAGGCAAACGACTGAAGGGCAAGGACCGCAAACAGCGCCTAAGCCAGCGTGCTATGCGCGATCTTGACGGCTGGAAATAACATGAACCGCATCGGCACGCATAATCGTGCCATTGACACCATCCAACGCCCCCGGCGTCAGTTCCCGGCACAACAGGCGTGACGGTCCCTCGCCCGGCATGATAATGGCATGGGCCGAGGCCGACGAATAACCGAAGTTTTTGTAATAGTCCCTGTCGCCGACCAGAAGCACCGCACTGTGCCCGAGCTTTTTAGCGGCCCGGTGACCGTGGTTCATCAACGCCTTGCCGATGCCTGCGTTCTGTCTTTTCGGCGCGACGCCCAGCGGCCCCAGCAGCAGCGCCGAGATGGCATCATTGCCGATATACACCGGCCAGAACCTGAGCGTGCCAACAATGCCGTCTTCGTCACGGGCGACGAACGACAGGTCATCTGTCGGCTGAATACCCAGACGATAGGCATACGACGTCTTGTCTTCTCGAGCAGGGCCAAAGGCCTTGTCGAGAATCCTGTCGATCGCTCCGATATCTTCGGGCAATTGCTCGGCAATCGTAATCATTGAAATTATCCGCAATTAACGTGCTCAATCCCGCTGGAAATAAGGCCAAGCGACGGTTTTGTCAATCCCCGCCTGCCTCACCCATTGGTAATATGGTCTCACCCGCCAGCAGGTCTTCGACAAAATACGCAGCCAATTCATTTCGGCCAGCAACGTCAGCCTTTTGGTAGATCGCACTGCTTTGGCTTTTTACGGTTCCGGTTCGCGTATCGCGCAGGTCTGATATCTCCTGGGTCGACAACCCCTTGATCAGCAGCAGCGCCACATCGCGTTCAGAAGGCGACAGTTTCCAGGCATCGAACTTTGCATAAATAACTTCCAGCAACTCGCCAGAGGCAACTTGAACAGATGCCTGGGCGTCGCGGTGTTCACCGAGCAACAATTTTATCTGCCAGCCAATTGCAACCAACGCAAAGGCCAGGGTGACCGTTGTGATCATTTCAATCGTATCGTGCTCGATCCACGGGGACGCGATGTCCACGTGAAAAATATCAGCCGCAACATCAATCAGGAAGAAAGTCTCGCATATGGCGATGACGACAAAGGAAACGACGAGGGATTGAACCTCAAATCTTGTTTTGTTTTTCATCACACCCCTCAACCCTGCAATCCCTCTCGGTCAGAATAGTAACAACGCAAAATCACAACACAAGCGAAGCGTTTTCATCAATCATCGTCATAATCGCCTTGATTTCCCCTTTTGTGACAAGCAATGCAGTTGGCTTTTGATTTTACCGTTGGATCATTCCATGCCCAATCGGGGACTTCTTTCCTGTGTTCACGTACCCAGTATGGCGTTTCCGTGATCCTGAGGGGAGCCGATGAATCGGATAATCCGCGCATGAATTTTCCGTCCTTCCAACCGGAATCTGCCGCATGCTCCACATGGTATTTCTTGATGTGACTGACCGCCTTTTCATCCAGCGACGCATCTTCGCCAAAATGATTGGACAACCCGTCCATGATTTTGATCCACGATTTCTTCGGCAGCATTTGTGGCTGGAATGCCATATGACAGGCACCGCATTCTTCGATAACGACCTTGTCATCAACAGGTCGGTAGCGTTCGTCGGCCTGGGCCATGAAACTGCTTAGTACAGTCGCGGCGACGGCAAGGGTAACTATTGATTTAACTAACATGTTTCTTCTCCTGTGTGTGGGGCGTTATTGAGTGGCCATGAATGTCAGGAAATCGCCTTTTTCCATGGCTGTGCAAACGCGCCCAAGGACACTCTTGCAGTTACGGCGGAACCATTTTGCGAGCTTCTTGGATTCCGTATACCGATCAGGGGTCCGAGACAGGGCCATTGGGGCAATTTCTTTCCCGGCCCGGGTTTGACCGACCGTCACCGGACTATCGGAATGACAAGACGTGCAAGACGGCGTGTCCGGTTTTCCTGTCGCCGGGCGCGAGAAAAAAAGCATCCGTCCGCGCTCGGCAGAAAATCCCGTAAAACCTTTATCAGCGGACGTCACCTCGGCGGTATAACGGGCGATGGTGTCCTGTAACATGCCCGCAACGGCAGGCCCGCTCACGAAGCAAGCTGCGAACACTGCCGCAATCAAAAGTCGGCGACCGGATACAATTGAAAATGTGCTCATGATTTATCTCCTGATGGTAAATGAATTTTGTCGTCGTCAAACCGACCCGACTCCGCATCCTTGTGACAACCCTGACAGTTGACTTTCGAGCCGACGGATTTCAGGCGGTATACAGACTCGTTGATGTCTCGGTGTTGTTTTTTCCAGCGACGGACATCGGTCATGCGAAAAGACGGGGTATCGATGCGACCGATGCGGTTTGCGACTTCCGTATCGAACGTCCCGGCATGGTTTTCAACAAGGTAGGCACGAATGTCGGCGATGGTTCCCTCATCGAGAGACGCGTCTTCACCATAATGATTTTCCAGTCCATTCATGACGGATCGCCACGCTGCCGCGGTGCGCAGGCTGGGGTGATAGGCATCGTGGCAATCGCCGCACTCGGCGACATAATCGGCCGGCGTTTGGATATTCCGCCAACCGGACGGGGTAACGGAAGCCATGGCGACCCCGACTACAATCAACAAACCGGTAATTGATGCGAACCAGACAGCACCACGTGCGGTATGTGTTCCATCGGGACCATTCGCACGTTTGTCTGACGACATTTTATTGCCGATCATCATGACGGCGAGGACCGGGTGTTTAAAAATGCGTGTATCTACAAAGACGCCGAGCAGGTGAATTGCAACAGCCCAGAGCAGACCCAAAGCGGCGATTTCATGAACTTCTCTGCTGATATTTCCTATCTGGTACACGGTCACGAAGGCCAGCGGCCCCAGATTTTCACGCCCCCCCAGCGCCAACACCCCGGTGATGACCAATGCGACCAGTAAAAACAGCAGAACGACGATCATCCACGCGCCCGCCGGGTTATGCCCGACGAATATGCGAGGTGTTCTGTGCAGAACAGATATTAGATGTTGATGTAAATCGCTGAGCTTCAGCGGGAAAGATCTAAATCGGCTGTAAGGACTGCCGAAGACACCCCAGACCAGACGAAACGCCAGCAGCACCCCGAGTGCATATCCTGCGACACTGTGCAGGTCGAGCCACCATTCCGGGGTAAGGAACCCGGTAATTGCCGCAACGACGACGGCCACCACCATTGCCCAGTGGAAAAGCCTGAGCGGTAAATCCCATACCCGGGTCATCTGTGGTGATTGTTTCGTTTGTAATTTGGCTTCCATCTGCCAACGATGCCCGGTTGCGATGCACCCAGCAATCAACCCGAGTGCTGTTCACGGGCAAACAGGACTATGGTTTATGTTTTTTTAGTCACGCCCACCTGTTCAAGATAAGAGACGAACATAACGTCCCCTTTTACGACGTCATCAATAAAGAAATTAGCCATTCCTTCGAAGCAATCTTTGAGTTTTCCTCGTTCCGCCATGTCTTGACACAATCTTTTGACAATGTTTGCCCGCTCCAACAATCCATCATGGTATTCGCAATGCTTCTCAATACCCGGGTATTTTATTTCTCTTAGAATGGCTTCTTCTCTTGCGAAGTGATTTTTTGCCACTTCAACGAACGAATCGAGAAGGCTCTTACACTGATCCATTTCTTTTGAGTCGATTGCCTCACTGACCAGATTAATGGTCTCGACAAGGTTTCTGTGATCCTCGTCAATCTCGTGATGTCCCGTCAAAAAGGACTCCAGCAATTCAATCTTCATTTGAGCGCCACCATAATTTTACCTTGGTTAATATATCTGTATGCAAGTTACTTTCATTTGAAACGACCTCTATTGGCTTGTCACGGTCAGGATAGATAACAGAAAGCCCACACGGCACGGATACACTCACCACATGGTTTTTTCCGCGCGCTCAAGCCATCCCTCATCATAAGCAACGCCATTAAGTTCCCCTTCGGAAATTTCCGTCATGATTTCACCAGCCGTAGGCAAGCCCTCGGACTGATCGCCATCGCTCCATAAACCGGCGCGCATGAGAGCCCGTGCACACTGAAAATAAACTTCCTCGATAGTAATTATGATGACGACCTTTGGCTGTTTACCCTGTCGTTCGAAACGTTCCGTAATCGCAGTATCCGCGCTTACTTGCGCCGTGCCGTTGACCCGGATCACATTATTCGATCCTGCGACCATGAACATGATGGAAACCCGCCCGTCACGCACAATGTTGCGCAAGGTATCAATACGCTGATTTCCTCTCCAATCAGGTAGAGCAAGAGTTTTGGCATCCAACACTTGCACGACAGGGCCGTCCTCTCCTCGTGGCGACCCGTCGGTGCCCTCCGGACCGACGGAACTGAGCACGCAAAAGCGCGAATGCTCAATCCATTTCCGGTAAGCAGGCGTCAGCACCGATGTCACCTTCAATAGGGCGGCTTTTCCCGGCTCGTTAAACAGACTTTCAAGTTCTTTAATACTTTTGATTGTTTGCATTGTCCGTCTCTACACATCTGAATTTGTTTGCGTCTTCACAGCAACAGGGACTCCTGTCTTTCTCATTAGATTATGAGTTTATCGACATTTTGAAAGACTACAATCACCCGCCCGGTCGGCAGATCAAGAAGTCCACAGGACACTCTTTCGCCATGGTTCTGGCACCGTCAGTTTCCCCTCATGGGGCGCTTCTGGATCGCATAGCTGGATGGACTGCCATGCGCCATGCCACTCATCTGGTAATGGGTATGGAGGCAAGACTTTTTCCTCTGCCTGAAATCCAAAGCGATCATAATAATTTGGATCACCGAGAACAAAGACACATCCAGCCTTAGAGGTTTCCATATGCTTGAATCCGGCCTGAACCAGTGTGCTTCCAATACCCTGTTTATGCAAAGCCGGTGTCACTGCAAGCGGGCCTAGCAGCGCCAGCATTTCCTCCGACTCTTCTAGTTGGCAAAACGTGAAACAGATATGCCCTGCGATTGCATTCTCATCCACCGCCACAATCGATAGAACACTCGGGCCAAAATCAAGAAGCTCCCTGACAAGCGGCAACAGGTCTTCTTCAGGGAAGGCATCCCCATAAATCTGCTCGATCCCGGCTAAATCACCGGGCTGGCTTTCGCGAATTTCAAGCTTGCTCATCATTGCCTCCAATAAAGGGGGTGCGCCCCATCACCGGATACTTGGGGTCGGTGTAACCGGGCGTCGACGGATGACCCGGTGCCACCAGCTTGTCGATCAGAGCTTCATCTTGGGCGGTAAAATCGTGCTTCAGGGCCGCCAGATAGTCCTTCCATTGAGCGAAGGTGCGCGGACCGGCAATCACCGATGTCACAAGCTGATTATTCAGCACCCAGTTGACGGCCAGATGCCCCGGCTTCATGCCGCGCTTTTCCGCGTATTTTTTGATCTTCTGGGCGATGATCAGGGATTCCTTGCGCCATTCGGTGGTCAGCATGCGCTCGTCATTGGCTCCCGCCCGGGTGCCCTTGCCCGGGGCCGATTTGGGGTCGTACTTGCCGGTCAGAATGCCTCGCGACAGTGGGCTATAAGGAACGACGCCTATGCCGTTGGACTCGCAGCACGGCAGATATTCGACCTCTGGCATGCGGTTCATGGCGTTGTAATAAGGCTGTCCACAGGCCGGCTTCGGCAATTTCAGGCGGTCACATATGCCAACCATCTCGGCGATCCGCCAGGCCCGGAAATTGGAAAATGCCCAATGGCGGACCTTGCCCGCCTTAATCAACTCGGCCATGGTTTTCAGGGTTTCTTCCATATCAACAGACATGTCGTCCAGATGCATGTAATAGACATCGATATAATCGGTCTTCAGGCGCTTCAGGCTGTCGTCACAGGCGCGCTTTATCCATTCCCGGCCAAGGCCGCGTCGTCCCGGCCCCATGTTGTTGCCGACCTTTGTCGCCAGCACCCAATGATCGCGATGACGGCGGATCAGCTTGCCAGTAATCCGCTCTGACTTGCCCTTGGCATAGACATCGGCGGTATCGATGAAGTTAACACCCACATCGTGGGCATGATCGACGATTTTTTTGGCCGTCGCATCATTGCAGCGCCCGCCAAACATCATCGTGCCGAGGCACAGTTTCGATACTTCCGGGCCTCTGGCACCTAATTTTCGATATTCCATCTCTCTCGTATTTCCCCTAATCCATTTAGCCGATACATTAGGCTCTGTGATAGGGTCTCGTAAATGTTTGTTCAGGTGATGTTTAAACGAATTTTTTGGCGCTCGAGGATAGGATCCAAAATCTGGATTCTGCCCATTTTGCTGCTTTCCATAATTGGTGGGTTCCCTGTTGGCGCACAAACCGCAGGCGACGAGGCTATTGCTGCGACCGAACGGCTGTTCAGGTCCGTCGAAGCCAATGATATGGCCGGCGTGCAAATCAGCATCGCGCGCGGCGGCGATATAGACGCCATCAACAGCTGGGGCTTGAGCCCCGTTGATCTTGCCGTCGACAAAGGACATTTCAATATTGTCCATTACCTGTTGTCGGTCCGCGAAATTCGCAAATCATCGCGCACCACCACACCGGCAAGAGCGCCCGCCGTAACTTCATTTTCAGACACCCCGCCGCCTGCTCCTGCACCGGCTCCGGCTCCAATCTCGGAAGTCTATTCACCGCCACCCGGAGCCAACCCGTGGTCGGCGACGGTGGTCAAATCAACATCGCCGGAAGCACCGCCGGTTAAAACCGGCCCCTCGCCCTTTGATGCAGCCCAGGCGAAACCGGCCCCACTGCCGATTATCGGCGATGTTCGCGAGCAGCAAATTCAGGTTCTGGCCGAACCGGAACCTGAGCCGGAACCTGAGCCAGAACCACAACCCAAGCCACAACCGAAATCACAACCTGAGCCTCAATCGAAGCCGCAGCAGATGGCGGCCTTGCCAGTTGAGGAGAAAAAAGCAGATAAGCCCAAAGAAAATGGGGGAGAAGAGGTCGGATTTATCCAGTCTCTGATGAACAAATATCTTGGTAAAGACCGGGCAAAAACCCCTGACCTGACACCCATCGCTGTTCCAATGACACCCGAGCCAACGTCGGAGCCGATAGCTGCAACTGAGCCTGTCAAACAGGCGATGAACACGCCAACCGCGCCGGTCAGTCCTCCCGACGTCACCGGTCCGCCGCCGCCGATCAAGGGCAAGGTGATGCCCGACACCGTTGAAGGTGCCCCCCTGAGAAGCCTTCCCATTGGCGAGTTGGATGCGTCTCAGGTGGTCTCAGTTGCCCCCTCTGCCAAGTCTAAAAGAATGCCGGAAGCGGTTCCAATGGTCGAGGTTATGGCGCAACCAATTCCCGACGAGCCCATCGGCAGGACGGCCCCGCCAGGCAAGCACCGCGACGATAGCGGTTGGTTCGACCGGTTCACCTCGTTCTTTGCATTCGGCGACGGTGAACAGGACAAAGATGCTGAGAACGCCAAGGGTACAACAGAAAATTCAGGCGGCGACTGGCAGGTCAAGGAAATCGAACAGGCGCAAATCGCCCCCCCGACCGCCGACCAAGAAAAACCAGGCGGAAATTCCAAAGCTGCGTCTTGACGGCGTAATCCTGACCCTTGGGCGCACGACATCGCTGGGCAAGGCCCCGCCCCCACAGGCCCCGGCTCCGTGGTTCTACAAGTCGTGTATCAACAAGAAACTCGGCTCGATTATTTTCTGCATAGAGCCGCTGGACTGGCCCGAAGAAATCAAGGCCCGGTTCATTACCGATTCTGTCATGTACGAAGGCACCCAGACCATCGTTCGCTATGACGAAGGCTCGGCCACCTATTTCCATACCCTGTTCCCATCCGGGTCTTATGAGAGCATCGTCAAGTTTTTCACCCGGCGTTATGGACCGCCAACGAAGGTCCTGAACCGATCGATCGCGCCGCTGGCGTCCCCCAGAATGGCCAACCCGACGGTTATCTGGCAAAGCCGGGCACCAGTGACCAATCTATTGACGACCCTGGAAATCCGGTACTTCGATGATGCCCGCGGCGGCTTCCCCGATACCAAACGCGGTGCCGTCTATCTGTATCATGAATGGTCGCAACCGGTTTTCCCGCAGCTGTCATCGGTCGAACTGATGCTGCTGCGTGCCGAAAAGAAAGTCCGTTAGAACTAAAAACGTCTGCGTAGATAAGCCAGATAGACCTTCAATAAACGCCCGGGGCCGGCGACCTGAACCCTTGTATGGGCGGCGTCGTATCCGGACTGCGCCAAGCGGCGAAGGTAATATTCACCAAGCACGGCCGGAAGCAACACCGGCATCATCTTTCTTTCCGTCTTTCCCGCCCTGCTCCGGGCATCAGCAATCAACCCGGCAGCCGTGGCGGCCACCTGTTGGGGTAGCATGGTGATATAACGTCGCCCCTGGGCCTGATGAAACGGCATGGCGCGCAACAGCCCGGTTAATGCCCAGGCCGTGCCGATGGGCCGCACCAGCGTATCAACGTGCTGACGGTCCAGACTCAGCACCTTTGCCATCAACTGGTTCAGCGCCCCGCCAGTGGCCTCGGCGTAGGACTCGAGCCCATGGATGTCTTCGAACGCCACCTCTGTCAGGTCGCCTTCGCGGGCATCAAGAATTTCATCGAACAAGCCCTTGTCCAGTGAATGCTCCGTGACTGCATCGGCCAGCATCCGCCCAATGGGATGGTCCGGCACCTGTCCCTGATAGATGCCGTCGATGGATTGACGCCACCATTGCAACCGCATCTGGCCCAGCAACGCCTCGCTGACCAGTTCGGGAATGCGGGCGAGTTCCAGATTAAACGCCAGCAGCGCCAACAAAGCCGTTCGCCTGTCGGGGCTGGCGAACATGGCGCACAGGTAGCGCTCACCATCCAGACGGCGGACGGTTTCCAGTTCGGCTTCATTGGGCATGACAGTATTCATTTTTCGAATCGATCCGTACGCTTGGTCGGAAAAACACCTGAAAATTGATAAAAACGGGGTGAAATCCGTTGAAAACGAACAACTTTTGTCAAATAAGTTGAAAAATACAAATTGTGTCGTATATACAGTGCCGAACATTAGAATTATTTTACATATCAATCTATCAAACCAATATATCAGAAGGAACACATCGCCATGTCAGGCATCCTTACAAATCTTAAAAACACCGTCATTGCAGGCATCGTCCTGACCATTCTTATGATTCTGCTGCTGGGTGCTACGTCCGGTGACGAATTCCTGTTCGACGCCACTTACCAGGCCTTCGGCCTGCGCTGGCTGCACGTTCTCAGCGGCATTATGTGGATCGGTCTGCTGTGGTACTTCAACTTCGTGCAGATCCCCAACATGCCGAAAATCCCCGACGACCAAAAACCGGCCATCGGCAAGGTCATCGCACCGGCTGCCCTGTTCTGGTTCCGCTGGGGCGCCATGGCAACCATCATCACCGGCCTGCTGCTGGCGATGGTTAACGGCTACCTCGTCGAATCGCTGACCCTGGACGGACTGTCCGGCTCCAAGAGCATGGCCATCGGCATCGGTATGTGGTTCGGCATCATCATGTGGTTCAACGTCTGGTTCGTCATCTGGCCGAACCAGAAGAAAGCACTGGGCATCGTTGAAACTGACGCCGACGCCAAAGCGGCTGCGGCACGCACAGCAATGCTGTTCTCGCGTACCAACACCCTGCTTTCGATCCCCATGCTTTATGCCATGGTATCGGCGCAGAACCTGTACTAAACAACAGGCTCAACAAATTAGCAAAGGCCCGGTGGAAACACCGGGCCTTTGCTTTGCCTGCAATAGAATGAAGTTGTAAACTCTCACTGGGACACTAAGTTTAATTCTAAGCCCATTCTTTGCGAATGGATATTCCTGAAATTTTTGACAATCAGGAAAACGCAGTTTTATGAATTTTCCCAAGGGTCAGTATGACAACCAAAAATGAAATGCAATTAAACGGGCTTGATCAAGACTGGTCATCCAGGCTCGAACTTCTTGAACAGGTTCATAACCTTATTGCCGTTTGCCGCGACGATCGCATTCTCTACCTCAATTCCGCAGGGGCAAAAATACTGGGCTTGCAGAAAAATGACCGAGCCTATAATGCAAAATTGGCTTCCTTCTTTCATCCCGACTTCAAAGACATCGCCGCACTGGGTCTGGATGTTTTTGCGGAAGACGAAACCGTCATATCGGTAAAATTACTTCGCCCCGACGGGATCGAGGTGGATGCCGAAATCTGGGTCACACGGCTCAATTTTTCCGGCGAAACAACCTATCTGGTTGAGGCACATGACATCACCAGCCATATGCGCGCCGCGCGTGCCCTCAGGTCTCGCGAGCAGCGGCTCGAAGGTATCCTCAACACCGTCGCCGACGGCATCATGTCGCTTGACGATCACGGGAACATCCAGTCGTTTAACCCGGCTGCCGAAAAAATATTTGGATTCACCTACGATGAGGTGATCGGCAGCAACGTCCGCATTCTGATGCCCGTCCCGGTGGAAGGTGATAACTTTGGCACCGATTGGGCGAAAACCCTTGCACCCGACCGTGAAGTTGTCGGCCAGCGCAAGGATGGTAATACATTCCCCATGGAAATGGCGGTGCGCGAGATGCGTCAGGGCGAGAACCTGAGCTTTACAAGCATCGTTCGCGACATCACCGCACGCAAGGAAGCCGAGGAAAGGGTCTATAATCTGGCCCACTTCGATCCGCTGACCGGGCTGCCAAACCGTCACCTGTTGGGTGACCGTCTGGAAGAATCAATCAAGAGGGCAAGCCGCAGCAAAAGTGAAGTCGCCCTGATGTTTATCGATCTGGATAAATTTAAAGTCATCAATGACAATCACGGTCATGCTGCCGGGGACGAAGCCCTGAAAATAGTTTCCCAACGTCTTGTCACCAGTGCCCGGCGAACAGACACCATCGCACGTGTCGGCGGCGATGAGTTCGTGGCCATCCTGGAAGACCTGCATTCCATTGACGAAGCAGAATTGATTGCACAAAAAATGATTGCCGCGATCTCTGACCCTATGGAAATCAAGGGCAATGAATGCTCACTTGGTGCCAGTATCGGCATCTGCGTTTACCCGGATCATGCCGATGACATCCCCGGTCTTATGCATTGCGCCGATCAGGCCATGTACGTTGTGAAACAGGAAAGCGGTGACTCGAACTTCAGACTGTATTCGGCTGACGACGAAAAGGCACCTGCCGCCGACTAAGACCATTCGTCATCACAGGAATTATTGCACAGCAACAAGCGCGGCTGCCGCGATGCGGTCTTCGGCCAGCAACACGTTGAAGGTACGGCACGCGGCACCGGTGTCCATCCATTCCAGAACAATCCCGGATTTCCTCAGGCCTTGCCTCAACCCATCGGGCTCGGCTGTGAATTCAAGCCCACAACCAACCAGCAGAATTTGAATATCCGATGCCTTGTCGGTAACCGGGCGCAAGCTTTCAAGGTTGATATCACCGACAGTAGCAACCGGCCAGTCAATGGCGTTTTCAAGGAAAACGATCAACGAGCCTTCGCGGCGCTTTCCCTGAATACGGAAACCGCCATCGCCATAGCCCTGAATTAACTGACGTCCGGGACTGACTTGCGGGGTGATATCCAGCGACATAAAGCGAGCCCCTTTAAGCTTCTTCTGTGGTGGCCTCGCCAGACATATCGCCGCTGCGGCGTGAAACATTCAGGTAAAGCAACAACGGCACAGCCAGACAGATCGACGAATAGGTGCCGACGATGACACCCCAGATCATGGCAAAACTGAACCCGCTGATAACCTCGCCACCCAGCAGATAAAGCGACAGCAGGGCCAGCAAGGTCGTGACCGACGTCATCACTGTGCGCGACAGGGTCTCGTTGATGGACTTGTTCAGCAGATCCGTCATGTTCATAGTCTTGTAACGGCGTAGGTTCTCGCGAACACGGTCATAAACGACAACGGTATCGTTGATCGAATAACCGGCGATGGTCAGGATAGCCGCCACCGTCGATAAATTGAATTCCAGCCCCAGCAAGGCAAATATACCGATGGTACTGATGACGTCGTGGACCAGGGCAACAACCGCGCCAAGGCCGAACTGCCATTCGAACCGGAACCAGACATAGACCAAAATGGCGAAGATAGCTGCGGCAACGGCCGACACACCGTCCCAGAACAGTTCGTCACTGATTTTCGGGCCAACGAATTCAGTGCGCCGGTATTCGATTGCACCACCGAGCGCCGCCTTGACTTTTTCGATGGCAGCAGCCTGTGCCTTCTCGCCACCATCTTGCGCCTGAATGCGGATCAAGACCTCGTTCGGTGCACCAAATTCCTGCAAGCCGACCTCGCCCAGCCCTAGACCGGACAGGGATCCACGCATCGCCTGCACATCGGCCGGACCGTCAGTGGTCTTGACCTCAATCAGGATACCGCCCTTGAAGTCGATGCCGTAATTCAGCCCCTTGGACGCGAACAACCCGATGGAGGCAATCACCAAAAGCACCGAGAAAACGAAAAAAATCTTCTTCCGGTTAATGAAGCCGATGTTGATATCGGCGGGTATCAGGTGAAGTCCACGCATCTGTTTTTCCTAGATCGGCCTACTAAATCGGCAAAGTGTCAGGGCGTTTACGGCGCAGCCAACTGGCAACCATCAAACGGGTCAGCATGATCGCGGTGAACAATGAGGTAACGATGCCGATGGCCAGCGTCACGGCAAAACCGCGAACCGGGCCAGACCCGAACTGATACAACAGAATAGCGGCGATCAGGGTGGTCACGTTGGCATCAATAATGGTGGTAATGGCCCGTGAATAACCGGCATCAATGGCCGATATGGGGGTCCGTCCAGCGCGGATTTCTTCGCGAATACGCTCGAACACCAGCACGTTGGCGTCGACCGCCATACCGATGGTCAGAACAACACCGGCAATACCGGGCAAGGTCAGCGTCGCTTGCAACAACGACAATGCCGCACCAATCAACATAATGTTCACAAACAGGGCAACGTCGGCCATCAACCCGAAACGGCCATAGACGACGACCATAAAGATAATCACCAGTGCCATGCCAATCATTGACGCGGTCTTACCGGCGGCGACTGAATCGGCGCCAAGGCCGGGGCCAACGGAACGTTCTTCCAAAATGGTCAAAGGCGCAGGCAAAGCACCGGCCCTCAACAACAAAGCCAGGTCCTGGGCGCTTTGTACCGTAAAGTTTCCGGATATCACGCCGGAGCCGCCAAGAATGGGCTCGCGAATAACCGGGGCGCTGATTACCTTGCCATCAAGAATAATGGCAAACAGCTTGCCAACATTTTCACTAGTCGCTTTGCCGAACAACTTGCCGCCAAGGGTGTCGAAGCGAAAGCTGACAACCGGTTGGTTGTCTTGAAACGACGGCTGTGAATCGATCAGTGTGTCACCGCTGACCATCACCCGCTTTTTGATCAGGTACATGCGCGGACGCCCATCGGGACCGACTTCATCGACCGACGGTGCCCGGAAAGAACCTGGCGGGGTTTTAATGCTCCGAATGGAATTCTGGCGCGAATCGACCAGATGGAATGCCATTTTTGCGGTCTTGCCGAGCAGACGCTTGACCCGTTCCGGATCATCAAGGCCGGGCAGTTGAACCAGAATACGGTCTTCGCCTTGGCGTTGAATGGTCGGCTCGCGCACGCCGGTTTCATCAATACGACGCCGGACGATCTCGATGGATTGCTCAATCGCCGCCGTACGACGGTCACGGATCGACTGTTCCGTCATCGCGATAACAATGCGCCCGCCATCCGCCGTTTCAACCGTGGTGCCGGTATCCAGTTTCCTGAGCAGCCCGACCGCTTCGTCCAGACGCGCCACGTCCTTGATGATCACGGTGGCGTTCATTCCATCCAGTCCCAGCCCCTGATATCGAATGCGGTTTTTACGCAGCTCGACACGCATGGAATCGACCATTGCCTCGACCCGTTCACGAATGACGGTATCGACCTCGACCTCAAGCAGAAGATGCGAGCCGCCCTGAAGGTCGAGCCCAAGGCTGATCTGCTGATTGGGCAACCAGTCAGGAAGGCTTCCGGCCTGTTTTGCGGTCAGGAAGTTTGGTGAAACGAAAACGAGACCCAGCACACAGATGCCGAGAATCATAATGATTTTCCACTTGGCGAAATGGATCATGGTTGAATGGTCCTGCTTACAAGGGTGCTCAGCTTTTACCGCCGAGCAGCCCTTTCAGCTTGGAAGCGCCGCTTTTCGGTTTGTCGTCGCCGCCCTTGTCGCCGGAATCTTTTTTCTTGTCTTTCTTATCATCATTGACAGGTTCGGTCTTCGACAAAACAACCGCAACAAGACTGCGCTGAACGCGGACTTTGATGTCAGGGGCGATCTCGACGGTCAGTTCGGCATCGTCAATCACCTTGGAAACGGTGCCGATGATGCCGCCACCGGTGACGACGCGATCACCACGACGAATCGATTCCAGCATGCCCTTGTGTTCCTTGGCCTTCTTTTGCTGCGGACGGATCAGCAAGAAATAGAAAACGACAAAGATCAGGACCAGCGGGAACATCGCCTCGAGACCTCCGCCTTGGGCAGCCCCAGCGGATTGTGCATAGGCGGTCGAAACGAACATGGACTGGTCACTCCCTTGGAAATCTTAAAACACCGGGCAAAATGCCCGGCAAGCAAGCGGACTATACCCGCCCCGGCGGTTTGTGCAACCCATATCAGCGGACATTTTGTTACCCCTCAAGCGGCGGACAGGCGGCGGCCCGCAGTACGTCCACAAACGCCATCCTTGTTGATTTCATTCCATTAGTTGGAATAATATCCGATCTAGTGGAATAATTCAGGGAACTCCCATGACAATGGATAACAATTTACGCACCCTTCGCAATGCCGCCGGATTGACTCAGGCCGAACTGGCGGCCCGTGTCGGAGCCAGTCAGGGACAGATCGGGCGATTAGAGCGCAACCATCGACGTCTCAGCGATGACTGGGTTAAACGCATATCCGATGCCCTCGGCATTTCAACCGATTCCTTGACCCTAACCAGCCCTGCCGACACAAACGATATCGAAAGCCTGCTGCCGACCCTGGAACGCATCGCAAAGGCACTGGAAAGACTGTCGCCCGACCCCGTGCACATGACAGATTTTGATGCCGCCGATGCTTTCGTCTGGCAAGCGGACGATGATTGGCTGGCTCCGGTAACATCCGTCAACCGAGTCGATTTTGGGTTGTTGAAGGGAATTGATCACCAGTCTGACATCTTGCTCGCCAACACCATCAACTTCGCCCAAGGTCTGCCAGCCAACAACGCGCTGTTATGGGGGGCGCGGGGCACCGGTAAAAGCTCTCTGATCAAGGCGGTGCACGCCAAAGCCATCGATGGCTCAACAACCCGGGTGATGCTGGTCGAAATTCATCGTGAAGACATCCCCACCCTGCCCCAATTGCTTACCTTATTGCGTGAAACGGACCGACGCTGTGTGCTGTTCTGCGACGACCTGTCGTTCGACGGTGAAGATGCCGGCTACAAATCCCTGAAGGCGGTGTTGGAAGGCGGCATCGAAGGACGCCCGGACAATGTCATTTTCTACGCCACGTCGAACCGCCGACACCTGATGCCGCGCGACATGATCGACAACGAACGCTCGACTGCCATCAATCCATCGGAGGCGGTCGAGGAAAAGGTCTCGCTGTCGGACCGGTTCGGCCTGTGGCTTGGCTTTCATAATTGCGACCAGCAAACGTATCTAGACATCATTGATGGGTATGTTGCCCATCACCGCCTTGACGTTCCCGGCGACGCGTTGCATGCACGCGCCAACGAATGGGCCGTTACGCGCGGCGCACGTTCGGGGCGTACCGCATGGCAGTTTATTCAGGATCTGGCAGGGCAACTTGGCCAGCGGCTAGACGTGTAACGGAACGACAAATCCTATAGACTCTGTCGTAGATAGAGATTCTTACAGGCTTGGCTGCGATGTTAAGAGCGACTTTCACCCGTGCGATGATGATCGGATTAGCCATTATACCGGTGGTATTCCTGTCTTCTGGTGCCCGCGCCGCCGATTGCGTCGATTTCCCGCAAGTTGCGTGGTGGAACGATCTGACCCACGGCAAGGTCATCGCCTACGTCAATCAGAACCATAGCGGGGACTGGTCCGGATATATCGACAAATGGGCGCGTCAATTAACCAAGGTTCAGGCCCTGAAAGGGCTTGGCAAGGGAATTATCATCCCGAGCACCGGTGCCAAATTGGAAGGCATCGCACTTGACGATTACGTCAGCAAGCTGAAGCAGCGCGTTGAAATCAACACCTGTCTGGCCCTGCAAGCAGGCGCAAAAAATATCATTGCCAAGGCCGATGATATCGCAGCGAAAGCCCGGGCCGGTACTCCCCCGGCAGACCCGGAGTTTTCGCCTGAGGAGGCAGAAACTCTGGAGCAGGAACCCGACCTGTCCTCTCTTCCGGAACTGGAACCGGAACCCATGACCTTTGTTGAAGCGGTCAATGCGTTCAGGGACGACGAGCACGAAACGGCGATCAAGGCATTCAAACTGATGGCAAATGGCGGCGACGCCAATGCCCAGAACGCGTTGGGTTACATGTACCGGCGCGGTCTTGGTGCCGACAAGGACACGCTGCAATCCATGTTCTGGTATCGCAAGGCCGCCAAGCAAGGCAGCGCTGTGGCCCAATACAGTCTGGGTGAAATCACCCGCAAGGAAGGCCAGACCAAGGTCCAAAAGGCAGCAGCACTGGAGTGGATTACCAAGGCCGCAAAGCAGAATTACGGCGATGCTCAATTCACCCTCGGTCTTATCTTTTTCCAGGGCGAAGGCATTACCAAGGATATCAATGAATCCTATTTCTGGTTGGCGCTCGGCAATGAAAACAGCCATGACAAATCAAGCCAGCTACTGGCCCATGTCGAAACCCTGATCGATGAAGACGCCAAGCTGGAACAAGACCAGAAAATTGAAAACTGGCTGTCGAAAGACAAGTCGGCGCAATAACGCCGCCCTCTGCCTTTAAGACAAATGCTTCAACGGGTCGACCGCCCGCTTGCCCTTGCGAAGCTCGAAATGCAATTGCGGTGACTTT
>Ga0233430_1000574_pt1 | contig 65568 bp, 84 predicted proteins | sample SI_118_April2016_2_FD_179883 | JGI IMG/M metagenome (GOLD analysis project Ga0233430, IMG submission 179883) | Seawater microbial communities from Saanich Inlet, British Columbia, Canada - SI_118_April2016_150_MG | ecosystem: Environmental > Aquatic > Marine > Inlet | place: Canada: British... | reverse complement strand
ATTGAAGACGCAATAGGATTTTTGATAATTACAGTGGTAGATGGAAGTCCAGCTTTTGATGCAGGATTGATAGGTTCTGAAAAAATTATTGAAGAAAACGGAGTACAGTATGCAATAGGTGGGGACATTATCTTAGCAGTAGATGGAATAGATGTTAGAAAAATTGATGATATTTTGATTCACCTACAAAGAGCAAAATCAGTAGGAGATGAAATGATGTTAGAAATTTTAAGAGATGGTAGGACAACTAATGTCACAATAGTTCTTCAAGAAAGACCAAATTGATACTAGTACAATACAAGCATAAATACTGCTATTCAAAAATTCATTCTATTGAATAATCTTGTTTTAAACTCAGAGAGATTAAACAATGTTTTAGAAAATAAAGTAATTTCTTTTCAAGATGTAATGGAAATTTATCAGCAATCATTGAAGGAGTCTACAGAACTATTTACAACAGCACAAAATCTTAGAAAAAAGTACAAAAAACAAACAGTCACATTTTCAAAAAAGGCATTTTTCAATATTGTTAATCTTTGTAAAGATACTTGTTCGTATTGCACATACAAAGCAGAGCCAGAAGAAGCAAAGTTATCATTAATGTCAAAACAACAAATTACAGAATTATTACAACTTGCAAAAAAATACAAATGTGTTGAGGCACTTTTTGTGACAGGAGAACAGCCAGAAAAAAAATACCCAGAAGCCAAAAAATGGTTAGAAGAAAATGGATTTAGTTCAACTTCAGAATATCTCATCCATGCATCAGAATTAGCATTAGAATTAGGATTATTCCCTCATACTAATGCAGGAAATTTAAGTTATGATGAAATGAAAGAGTTGAAAAAAACAAATGTGTCAATGGGAGTCATGCTTGAAAATATCAGTGAAAGATTAACAGAAAAAGGGATGCCGCATTATTTAGCAGCAAGTAAAAGACCAAAAAAGAGATTAGAGGTTTTAGAGAATTCAGGAAAACTAAAAATTCCAATGACCACAGGTATTCTTGTAGGAATTGGAGAAACAATAGAAGAAATAATCCAATCCATATTTGCAATAAAACAATTGCATAAGAAATATGGGAATATTCAAGAAGTAATTTTACAGAATTTTCAACCAAAACCAGATACAATCATGAAAAATTCTCCATCTGCAAATGAACATTTTTTCAAAACAGTGGTTGCATTATCAAGAATCATCATACCTGAGATGAACATACAAATTCCACCCAATCTATCCCCCAAATCGTATCAGAGTTTCTTATCTGTAGGAATAAATGATTGGGGAGGGATATCACCGTTAACACCTGACTTTGTAAATCCTGAATTTGTATGGCCAGAAATTAACAAAGTAGAAGAGAATTCAAAAAAAGCAGGGTTTGAATTAAAATGTAGATTTCCAGTGTATCCAGAATTTTTTTCTTTTGTTAGTAAAGAGTTAAGAGACAAGATATCAGTGATTGAAAATGAGGAAGGGTTGGTAAAGGAGGATTATTGGAGATGACTAATTTAGAATCAATTTTTAAAAATTCAGATCCCATAATATCAGAAATTCTAAACAATGCGTTATCAGACAAAGAAATTTCAGTAAAAGAAGGAATTGAATTATACAATGTTGATGGGGCAGACTTTCATCTAATAGGATTAGTTGCAGATGAAATCAGACGAAGAAGAGTAGGCGATATTGTTACGTATGTAGTTAATAGAAATATCAATTTTACAAATGTGTGTATCAAACAATGTGGATTTTGTGCATTTAGTAGAGATTTTAGAGAAGAGGAAGGATATTTTCTACCAACTGAAGAAATTGTTAGAAGAACAAAAGAAGCACATCAAGTAGGCGCAACTGAAGTATGTATTCAAGCAGGATTACCACCAGACATGGAGGGAGATGTGTATGAAAATATTTGCAGAGAAATCAAAAAACAAGTACCAAATATTCACATTCATGGATTTTCACCAGAAGAAATTCTGTACGGGGCGACAAGATCAGAGATATCAATTGAGGAATTTCTAAAGAGAATGAAAGAGGCAGGTGTGGATACACTACCTGGAACTTCAGCTGAAATTCTTGATCAAAAATTAAGAGATATGATATCGCCAGGAAGGATTACTGTAAAAGATTGGGAAAGAGTCATCAAAACTGCTCACAATATGGGCATCAATACAACATCTACTATGATGTTTGGACATTTAGAAACAATCGAACAAAGAATAAAGCATATTGTAAAACTAAGAGATATTCAAAAAGAAACAAATGGATTTACAGAATTTGTTCCACTTAATTTTGTCCACTCAGAAGCTCCAATGTATAAACATCAGCTACATGAAGGGATTAGACAAGGAGGGAGTGGAAATGATGTTTTACTCACACATGCAATTTCAAGAATTATGTTGAATAATTCCATAAATAATTTACAAATGTCATGGGTGAAAGAAGGACAAAAGATGTCTCAATTATTGTTAATGTGGGGAGCAAATGATTTTGGAGGTACTTTGATCAATGAAAGTATTTCAACGTCAGCAGGTTCAGAACATGGTCAATTGATCAGACCAAAAGAAATTAGAAGAATGGTAAGAGAAATAAAAAGAATGCCTGCAGAAAGGGACACACATTACAATATTTTAAAAGAATTCAAAGATGAAAATGAAATAGAAGATAAATTAGATAAAATCACTGATGATTCACAATTTGGATCATATATGGAATTAGTTAAAATCAATAAATTCAATTATAAAAATCCAAGAAGGAACTAATTGTCAATAATAGATGAGGTATTAAATCATTCAAAAAAATTAGTAGATGAATGTGAAATAGTATTTGTTAAAAAAAATATCACAACCATACGCATTACTGATTCAAAAATTGTAGAAGTCAAACAAAACTTTGATGAAAATTACGGCATCAGAATAATAAAAGATAAAAAAATCACATCAATTCAAACAACAGATAAAAAAAATATCATAAAATCCATCAACAATAATTTTGAAAATATAAAAAATATCAAATCAAAAGAATTTTGGCAAGGATTACCAGATAAAGTAATCAACAAAAAATTGAAAGGAACATTTGATGAAAAACTATACAACATATCAGGATCAACTTCAATGGATATCGCACAAAGCATGATAAATTCAGCAATAAGTAATAAAATAACTACGATTACAGGATCATTAAATATTGTTTCAGAAAATTTTAAACTGAGAAATTCCAATGGATTGGACTTTGAAGATAAATCAACATACATTGCAGGAATCATTAACGCAGAATCAGAATATGGTAACACACCAGTGTCAGGAATAGGTCATACAAGTAGTAGAACATTATCAAATTTTTCATCACAACAAATAGGTAATGATGCAAAAAAGATGTGTGTAAAATCAATAAATCCACAAAAAATTGATTCAGGCAACTATTCAATTATTTTTGAACCATATTCAGTAGGGGAATTATTAGCATTTGTAATATCACATAATTTTAATTTCAGAACGTTTTCAGAAAAGAAAAGTTGTTTCTCAGATAAAATTGATGAAAATATATCTGTAAAAGAATTTAGTTTAACAGATGATCCACACACACCAGAAGGTATTGGAACAAAATCTGTAGATGATGAAGGGGTAGAAACTCAAAGAAATGAAATTATAAAAAAAGGAGTTTTTAAAAATACATTTTCGAATTTATATGACAGTTACAAAGAAAGAGGGGAAACAACTGGAAATGCATCAAGAGTGGGATCTCCAATGGGAAGGAGTGCAGAACCAATCCCAATAACAGCACCACATAATTTGAAAGTAGATAATGGAGACATATCTCAAGACGAAATGATCAAAAATACAAAACATGGTATACTAGTAGGTAGGTTATGGTACACATATGCAGTAAATCCAATTAAAGGGGATTTTTCATGTACTGCAAGAAGTGGAGTACAAATTATAGAAGATGGAAAAATCAAAGGTCCTGGAAAATCAGTAAGAATCATCCATAGTCTTCCAACCATGTTAAAAAATATCTCAGAGATTGGAAATGATCAAAGAAACGTTATCCAATGGGCATCACTTCCATCAATCACACCATCAATTAAAGTCGAAAATATCAAAGTAAATTCAATTTAGATGTGAAAATAGGCATGAATTACTTGAAAAATGTTACTGCAAGATAAATAACATATCCAATACTCAAACAGATTCCCATGAATCTGTTAATTATTCCAGTCTTAAGCGCCACCAATAAAGACATACTGAAAATTATCATTATTGCATAATCAATGTAAACATCAGAAGAAATCATCACACCACCAAGAGTGGCACCCACTCCCATTATCATCAAAATATTGTAAATATTACTTCCAATAATATTTCCAACACCTATGTCAGTATGCCCCTTTCTAATTGCAATTACAGATGTTATTAATTCTGGAAGAGATGTACCAATGGCAATCACAGTTAATCCAATAATTTTTTCAGATAATCCAAATTCTTTTGCTAAAATCACAGCATTATCAACTGTTAAAATTGCACCAACATACAAAACTCCAATACCCAAACCGATTAATCCTGCAGATTTTACATAGATATTTTTTTTACTTTGATCTTGTTTTTCTATATCTTTTTCTCGTTGCTTCATTGCATCTCTAAATGTATAAATCGCAAAAACACCCAACCCACCAAGTAATAGTATTCCATCATACTGAGTGAGTTCACCATCAATAGAAATCAAAACAAGCAGAGCAGAAACACCAAGCATCATAGGGATTTCTTTTTTCAGTACAGATTTTTTTACTGTAAGGGGAACCAAAATTGCGGCAATTCCAATCACCATGCCAACGTTTGCAATATTACTTCCAACTATATTTCCTAAAATGATAGCACTGTGTTCTCCAGCTGCTGCAATACTTGCAGCAAGTTCAGGAGTTGAAGTACCATAAGCTACAATAGTCATTCCGATTATCAAGTTACTAATACGGAATTTTTTTGCAATGGCAACACCACCACTAACCAACCAATTACCACCAAGACACAATAAAATTAATCCAACTACAGTAAGAATGGCACTAAAGATTACTTCCACAATAAATTCTCAAAGAGGTATTGTTTAAAGGAGAGGATATATCAAAAATTTACAATTATAACAATTCATGTTAATTTCATATAAAATATAATTTAAAAATTAAATGAGATGGAATTCATACCTCAAATGTAACAAATAGGCACAAAACAAGTGTAAAAAAACAACCTAGAAAGATAAACAAAGTTCAAGTCAAAGACTAATAAAGTAATGTACCGTACTGTACAGTATGACACGAGCAAGACTGACATACGTACCACTAGAAGTGGCAGATCAATTCGAGGATTTCATCATAAAGAGAGATGAACAAGTTTTAGATGCAGTAAAGGCAAAGACCAAGGATTACAGTACATTATCACTGTTAAAATTGCTATATCAACTCAGAGGATGTGCAATGACATTTTCAGAACTGTATTCAAAATCAAAAATTAGAATGAAAAGATCATTTCTAAACTATTTGCATCTATGTGTAGATTACAACTTTGTCAAAAAAGAACCAGTAGGAGCTAATATGATATATTCAATCACAGACAAAGGCCACACAATGCTACATCTGTTCATGCAAAAAGAAATCTAAAAATACAAAGTATCCATTTGGATGCAACATTTTTTTAATTTCAATTGACTCAAAAATATAAAGTATGTTTGAAAATAATATACAATAAGATAATTAGACAGAACAAATTGATGTAAATAATGCAAAGTGAATTTCCAGAAGCAGAAATATTTGAAATAAAAGAAAAAAAATTAAAGAGTCCAATAATTTTTGCAGGGTTTGTAGGTGCAGGGTTGGTAGGACCTGTAGCAATCAATCACATCATAGAAAAATTAGAAATGAGTGAAATTGCAGTAATGAGATCAAAATATCTTCCACCATCAACTGTATTTATGAACGGAAGACTACGTCATCCATTTAGATTCTATGCAAACAAAGAAGGAACGATCTGTGCAATAATTTGTGAAATCACACTAAGAATGGAAGGACTGTATTCATTGGTATCTGCAATTTTAGATTGGGCAGAACAAAAAGGCTCAAAAGAAATTGTAATTTTAGATGGTGTTGCAGGAGATGAGCATGATGATAAAGCATATTGTGCAGCTGAAGAAGATTTGGTTAGAACAATGGCAGACAAAGATATCAGTATGATTCCGCATGGATTCATCACAGGCATGCCAGGAGGCATATTAAATGAGTGTCTAGTAAGGGAAATTCAAGGGTTGACACTTTTGGCAAAAGCTGATAGAACATCTCCTGATTCAATAGCTGCTTCTACCCTAATTGAAGCATTAAACAGATTCTATGAAATGAATATAGATACAAAAAATCTACAAGAAAACAAAGAGAAAATAAATTCAGAATTTAGTGAACTGTCTCAAAAATATGCAGAGCATAGAGAAGTAACATCTGGAATGTACATGTGATCGAAATTACAAGCAAATTCTTTTATTCACAATATTAGTGCATCAAACCATGGTCTTAACCTACAAAAAAGCAGGAGTAGACATTTCTAAAATTAAACAAAGTCAAAAAGCAATAGGGAAACTAATTGCATCAACTCATAAACTTCAGAAAAAAGCAAAAATTGCTCATGGGTTTGGACATTATGCAGGGATTGTAGAAATTCCAGGAGGGAAACTTTTAGCAACGCATACAGATGGTGTAGGAACAAAAGTAGTAATTGCAAATATGATGAAAAAATACAATACAATTGGAGTTGATTGTGTTGCAATGAATGTAAATGATATAATTTGTATTGGAGCTACACCAATATCATTTGTAGATTACATTGCTGCAAATAAAAATAATGTAAACATATTCAAAAAAATTGTTGAAGGGTTGGTAACGGGTGCAAAAAAATCATCAATGCCAATTGTTGGTGGAGAAACTGCAATAATGCCAGATGTGATAGAAGGAGAAGGATTTGCATTTGATTTGGCAGGAATGGTGGTAGGGTTAGTTGAGAAAAAAGATCTTATTTTAGGAGATAAAATAAAAACAGGAGATGTCATAATTGGTGCAAACAGTACAGGGTTTCATTCAAACGGATATTCACTTGCAAGAAAAGCATTATTAAAAAAATATTCAGTTAAAGACAAAGTCAAAGGAGTTGGAAGAATTGGAGATGCATTACTCAAACCTACGGAAATTTATACAAATCCAGTTTTAGAAATAGTTCAAAAATGTAAAATTAATGGGCTTGCACACATCACAGGAGGGGCATTTACCAAACTATTACGCCTCAAAAACATAGGATATGAAATAGAATCACTACCAAAAATACCACCAATAATGGGGTTAGTGCAAGAACAAGGAGTAAAACCAGAAGAAATGTACAAGACTTTCAATATGGGGGTTGGATTTTGTGTTGTTGCTCCAAAGACACAATCTACAAAAATAATCTCAATATTCAAAAAACACAAGATCTCAAGCCAAGAAATAGGAAAAATCGTATCCAAAAAAGGAGTTACAGTAAACTCTTCAAAAATCGCTTAATTTAACAACAAGAAAATAATTTTTAACTGAACATTGCCTTATATGGCATATTTCTTTAATTTCATTAGAGAAAAATGAGTGAAGCCCATTTTATTGAAACAATTATCGGAGTAGGAATACTTCTTTTTGCTGCCAAATTAATGGCAGAGCTTTTCCTCAGATTAAAACTTCCAATTGTGTTAGGTGAATTATTAGCTGGAATGATTGTTGGACCATTCGCGTTAGGAGGATTTTTTGTGATTGATGGGAAACAATTGTTGCAAATAAATGATGAAATTAGAATTCTCGGAGAAATGGGGGCCATTGTAATTTTGTTTATGGCAGGATTGGAAATGACACCAAAAGAATTCCTCAAAGGAGGGAAAGCGTCATTTACTGTAGGAACATTAGGTGTGGTAATACCATTTTTTGCTGGTCTAATAATTTTCCAAATGTTTGGATTTGATGCATTACAATCTATGTTAATTGCAACTGCACTTACTGCAACAAGTATCGCAATTTCAATTCAGGTTCTAAGTGAATTTGGAAAAATAAAAACTCCTGAAGCTCGTCTCATCATAGGAGCAGCAGTAGTAGATGATATTTTAGCAATTGCAGTATTATCAGTTGTAACATCAATTGCAGGATCTGATGGAGGAATGGATAGTATTGACATAATGGATGTAACATGGACAATTCTACAAGTATTAGGATTCTTTGCAATAATGCTTATTGTTGCAGTAGTGATAATTCCAAAAATAATCACACCAAGATTATGGAAAGCAAAAGGAAGTGTTGAGGGAATTGCTACGGCGTCATTTTTTGGAGCAGCAGCACTTGCAGGTTCAATAGGACTATCACCAATCGTAGGAGCATTTGCAGTAGGAATGGCATTATCCACTACCAAAGTCTTTGATAAAATAGAAAGCTATGTTGGAAAAATTGGATTAATTTTTGCACCGTTATTTTTTGCAATTATCGGGGCACAAGTAGATCTAAGAGCAGTAGACCTAAACATATTGATGTTAAGCGGAGTAATAATTGTAGTAGCAATAGTTACAAAACTTTTTGGATGTGGTTTACCTGCAATGATGTTTTTGAAAAGCAAGCAACAAGGAATGCGTGTAGGGATTGGAATGATTTCAAGGGGAGAAGTAGGGTTGATTGTTGCAGGAGTAGGAGTGACAGCAGGAATACTCACATCTGAAGTGTACTCTACAATAGTAATCATGGTGGCAGTAACTACAATTATCACACCAATATGGTTGAAAATGGAGTATAGAAAAGAGCAAAAAAGTGGTAAAGATACGTCAGGAATAAAGCCTGAACAAAAAATAGAATAAGATTTCAAGTTCTAAACATTCCAACATATGTAAAAATGAAAAAAATATTCAACGAATTTATGTCTAAATGATTCTAAAAAATTATGAAGGAATTAGAACCTGCACTTGCCAAAGCATGTAGCGAGATTACTCAAAATCTTTTGCTAATCAATCAACCCAGTAAAAAACAAGTCAAGGAAGAAATTATAAAAATTTGTACAAAATATGCATTAGAAAGAATTCCAAGAAATTATGAGATATTATCAACAGTAAAAGAATTAGAGTTTGATAAATTAAAAAAAGTGTTACTTAGGAAACCAACAAAAACGGCATCAGGAGTGGCAGTAATTGCATTAATGCCTAAACCATTTGCATGCCCACATGGACGATGTACATATTGTCCGGGAGGAATTGAATTTAATTCCCCAAATAGTTACACAGGGAAAGAACCATCATCACTAAATGCAATCGAAAATGAATTTGATCCTAAATTACAAATTACATCAAAGATTGAGAAACTAATTTCATTTGGACATGAACCAACAAAGATGGAAATAGTGATAGTTGGAGGTACATTTCCATTTATGCCAATAGATTATCAAACAGAATTCATTAAATCATGTTATGATGCATTAAACGGGACAAACTCAAAAAATTTGGAGGAAGCAAAAACAAACAATGAACATGCAATAATCAGAAATGTAGGATTTACCATTGAAACAAAACCTGATTATTGTAAAAAAGAACATGTTGATGTAATGTTAAACCAAGGAGTTACACGGATAGAAATAGGAGTTCAATCATTACAAGAAAGAGTATATCAAAGAACAAACAGAGGTCATAATTACAAAGATGTCATAGAATCATTTCAAATTTCAAAAGATGCAGGATACAAAATTGTATCTCACATGATGCCAGGATTGCCAACAATGACCCCAGAAGAAGATATAGCAGATTTTAAAAAATTATTTTTAGACTCGCAGTTACGTCCAGATATGTTGAAAATTTATCCATCATTAGTAATTGAAAATACACCACTCTACGAAGAATTCAAAGATGGAAAATACACACCATATTCAGATGAGGATATGATCAAAGTATTAACAGAAGTAAAAAAAGACATTCCAAAATGGGTTAGAATCATGAGAGTACAAAGAGAGATTTCTCCAAAAGAGATCATTGCAGGCCCAAAATCAGGTAATTTAAGACAAATTGTACATCAAAATTTGGCAAAATTAGGATTGGTGTGTAAATGTATTCGGTGTAGAGAAGCAGGACTTACAAATAAAAAATCAGAGCCAAAAGATATCATACTAAATAGAATTAATTACGATTCATCAAATGGAAAAGAAGTTTTCTTATCATTTGAGGATAAAGATGAATCAATTTATGGATTTTTAAGATTAAGAAAACCAAGTGAGCAAGCCCATAGGGATGAAATGAAGGATAGTTGTATTGTTAGAGAAATCCATGTTTATGGAAAATCATTAAAAATTGGAGATAAAGGAGATGATGAAATTCAACATTCAGGATTAGGGAAAAGATTGATGCAAGAAGCTGAAAAAATTTCAAAAGAAGAATTTGATGCAAGAAGAATTCTTGTAATCAGTGCAATCGGGACAAGAGAATATTATCGAAAATTAGGGTATTCATTATATGGGCCATACATGTCCAAAAAACTCAACTAGTGAAAAGAAATGTCAGAACAAGAAATTATAGGTAAAGGGACTTGGATTGATAAGCTAGCATCAGAATTACTTGAACGTGAAAAAATTCTTGGACGGAGTTTAGATTTAATTAAAGTGGAAAGTGGATTAGGCGCATCAGGAGTTCCACATATTGGAAGTTTAGGTGATGCAGTAAGAGCTTATGGGGTAAAGTTAGCATTAGAAAATTTAGGATACAAGTCTGAGTTAATTGCATATTCTGATGATTTAGATGGATTAAGAAAGATACCAACAGGATTTCCAGATTCACTTGAAGAACATTTAGCAAAACCCGTATCATTAATTCCAGATCCATATGGGTGTCATGATTCATACGGTATGCATATGAGTAGCATTTTACTAGATGGGTTAGATAAAGTTGGAATAAAATATCAATTCAGACGAGCAATTGATACTTACAAACAAGGATTACTAAAAGATCAAATACATACAATATTACAAAACAGTACAAGAATAGGAGATAAAATTTCCGAATTAGTAGGACAAGAAAAGTATCAAAAATATCTTCCGTATTTTCCAGTTTGTTCAAATTGTAATCGTCTGTATACGGCTGAATCTACAGAATACATTACTGATGAAAAGAAAGTAAAATACAATTGTCATGATACAAAAATTGGCTCAAAAATGATCAAAGGGTGTGGGCATCAAGGAGAGGCAGACATTACAAAAGATCTAGGGAAATTAGCATGGAAAGTAGAATTTGCAGCAAGATGGACAGCATTTGATATAAGATTTGAAGCGTATGGGAAAGACATCATGGATTCAGTTAAAGTAAATGATTGGGTTGCAGATGAAATATTACAATGTCCACACCCTCATCATGTAAAATATGAAATGTTTCTTGACAAGGGAGGAAAAAAGATTTCAAAATCATTAGGAAATGTAATCACCGCACAAAAATGGTTAGAATTTGGAACACCAAAATCAATCCTACTATTGTTATACAAAAGAATTACAGGTGCAAGAGAATTAGGATTTGATGATATTCCATCGTTAATGAGTGAATACAATGAACTTGAAGATATTTACTTTGGAAGAATCAAAATAGACAATCAAGCAAAACTTGTAAAATCAAAAGGTCTTTTTGAATATGTTAATCTTCTAAACCCTCCAAAACAATCAAGCATACATGTCAATTATAGACTATTGTTAGAATTAACAAAAATCTTCAAAGAAGATAGAATGCAAAGAGTAATGAAAAAACTCCTAGACTATGGAGTGATAAAAGAAGAAAATATAGAAATTGAAAACCTAATTAAAATTGCAGGTAATTATTCTGATGAATTTGATGAAATTGAAAAAACTAAAGTTGAATTAGATAATACTGCAAAGAAAGCATTAAAGATTCTCGTAGATGCATTAGGATCTGAAGAAGAACCAGAAGATGTTCAAAATACAATATATCAAATCGCAAAATCAAACGATGTACAACCTAAAGATTTCTTTAAAATATTATACCAAATAATCCTCGGAACATCAAGAGGTCCAAAAATAGGCCCATTCATCTCAGATATTGGACGAAAACAAGTAGCCAAAACTCTTTCAGAATATACATAGTCATGGTTCATAGAGATCACAACAAAAGTAAAAACAGTGGAGGGTTTGCTCTAATTATTTTAGGAGCATTATTGTTAATCGTAGGTCCACAAGAAACAATCGTTCCAAAAAGCCTAAGCGTAATTGCATGGGTAGGAGGATTAGTAATTGGGGGTATTGGGTTTTATCTAAAATTTATTAGAAATAGGATTAAACATGAATAAAGAAAGATTCATCTTTTAGAACCAGAGGTAAAAAAATATGGGATTGTTTGGAAAAAAAGAAAATAAAGTTTCAAAAAACAGTGAAGAGTATATTCTAAAAGAAGAATTAGATAATGAAGTAGAAAAATTACAAGTAAATTTTAGAGATAAACAAGAAGAGCTTAATCAAAAACAAGAAGAATTAGATAATTTTTTGCAAAAAATTAAGACAGTGAAAGAAGAGTATGGTGGAACAATAGATAATTTGATGGAAGTAAAAAAAGAACTTAATCAAAAAAAGATGGAGTTAGATGTAATTAAAAGAGAGTATTCAGAAATTTTGGTAAAAATCAAAAATTCAGATCAAATAAGAGATAAAAAATCAATTGACGATTTCAACAGAACTAAAGAAAATCTAACAAATATGAATAAAGAACTAAAAGAATTAGAAATTCAACACAAAAAAATCAAAGAGGACGTAGAAAATGGGCAAACAAAACTTCATGGAATCAAAAAACAACAAATAGATTCTGAAAAACAATTAGAAGAAGCAAATTCTAGATTATACAATGCAAGTGCAGAATTAGAGAAAAAAGAAAAATTTCAAGATACAGAAATTTTAACACCTAAAGAAAAGGAATTCATTGCAGGAGAACAAAAATCAAAAAGTAATGCAGGTATCATAGAGGCTGCAAGTGCAGTAGTAGGGTCATTAAAATCAAAACTCAACACAGCACAAAAAGAATTAGAAGCAGTTCAGATACAGTTAGAAAAAGAAAGAGAAATGCACGAAAAAGTAAAAAAAGAATTAGAAAAGATCAAAACATCAATGAATTAATTACACATTCTCAAAATGATTTTTCCATTTTGATTTCATATCAATCTCAGACACACCAATATCATAGAGAGGAGAGAGAACTGGAGATACTTTTGAGAGAGTCACAAGAATAATTGAATTGATTATACTAGTTACACCAATGTCTCTATAATGAATAGATATTTCATTAAACAATTCACCATCATGAAGAATAGAACAAGTACCAGAAAATAGATATCCCTTTCTCAAAAGAGGATCAATTACATTAATTTCAACATTAGGATTATTTTTTAAATTATTTATTGTGTCAGGAGAGCGAATATCTACAAATGCTAATGTATCAGCATTCCAGGAAATAATAGTACCTTTTGGGGAAACATTGGGAGTTCCATTAGAATTTACAGTAGCTACAAACCCAAGTTTATTTTTTTCTAAAAACTTCTTTATTTCAGGTGTGATTAGAGACACAATTACAAGAAATTAGCACGTATAATTAATTTTTAAAAATTATCGCATGAATTCTGCAATTTCAATTGAAAAGAAAAAGAATCCAATCATACCACCAATAATTCCAATCCATGCAGCGATTTGTTTAGGTTTAGACATGTGAAAATAATTTTTTAAACTTACTATTGAATCTAATTGAATTTTAGACAGTTATAATTAGAATTAAAATAAATCTAAAACATTGACAAGTATCAAAGATATTGGAAAATTTTTTCTATTCATCATAACTGGTGTAATAACTATCATTGTAGGTTCATTTATGATTAGAGGTACTATGCATATGTGGGATAAACCCGAAGACAGTAAAACAGATGTAGATGATAAGGACTAAAAAAAGAAGGGACGTCATATCAGTGATTAAAGAATCAACAATAGAAAATTTTTGATGAATACAAAAAAATCAAGACATATCTATTGAAGTAAAACAAACATCTCCAAACAAAAAAACAGAAATATAAAAATAATTGATTTTTTTGTAGTCGCGATATTGGAAATATAGAAGAAAATTAACACTATTTACAAAAATATCACAAAAAGGAAATGAGATACTTTTAAGATAAATGAGATGTAAAAAATAGAACCTCAAGAAAAGATAAAATTAGTAATCAATTAGTGAGATAAAAATACAAGGAAACAGAATTGAGTGTATGGTAGGACCACAAGATGGAGGATTTGGATTTGATCAATCAAAAAAATATACCAATGTTGCAAATATTGATGAGATTTGTACTCAATGTCAAGCAGGACAACACAAAAAATGTTTGAAAAAAGTAAAGCAACAAAAAATCTGTGAATGTGAACATTGTATGATTTATGGGTAATTTCAACAAAACCTAGGAAATTTTTTAATAACATTAAATGGTATGACAAGTCTTGTCGAATCAATACATATTTCGTTGTAAATTTTGCGGTATGGAATTTGATGACAATGTTATTGCCCTTGCATTACATATTGGCAGAACACATGATGAAACAAGAAGTTAAAAAGTGAAATTAATACTAAAGACCAGATAATTTATTTTCAAGTTCAGAAATTTCTTTGTGATAAGAATCTGAAATATTTTTTGCAAATTCCTTATGAGCAGTAATAATTGCACTCAAAGCAGATTTGTAATCTGAATGACCTTTTTTAAGAACATCACAGGATTCGAGAGATGTAATATGTCCAGTAACAATAGCCAAAGCCCCTTTTTGGTTAAATTTTACAATTCCACCAAATGCTTCAATTAGCATGTATGCCGATTCTGATTTACACTTGTAAGTTACCCTACCTGTATCAGTATTGAATAATTGTGTAATTCCACCTGGTTTTCGAGTTACAGTTACAGTCATGGATGATGTGTAAAAAAAGGTCTATTAATTATTTTAAAAATTTTTCAAAAATTTTTACGCTGTAGAATCAACAGGTGTAGGTGATTCAGCTGCTAGAATTTTATCAATTTCGTTTATTGCCAATTTATCTCTACCAATTAATTCAAACTTTTGTAACAATGTTTCAAACTTTGTCTCCTCTTGTACTTGTTCATTTACAAACCATTCCAAAAATGCATATGTAGAATGATCTTTTTCTTTTTGAGTAATTTCAACCATTTTGTGAATTGCCGCAGTTACTGCTTGTTCATTTTTTAGAGCAATTTTGATTATTCCTTCAAGAGATTTGAAAGTACTCAAAGGTGATTTGATTACAGGGATTGTAGATGCAGCACCCATATCATTTAGATAATGAATAATTTTCAACATATGAGTACGTTCCTCATCTGATTGTGCATAAAAGTAATTTGCAGCACCATCATATCCTGTTACCTCACACCAAGATGCCATTGCAAGATAACTATTAGATGCAGCACCTTCGAGAGCCACTTGATCATTTAGAGATTTTTTCATCTTGGGAGAAATTTTCATGTTTCAATTTTCAGTAGTTTCCATATATTAAAAAAACTTACTAAATTCAAATACAAATAATGATTGTTAAAAATGAATTAGGATACAGTGTATTAGATAACTCGAACATAGTTTGAATTCGTTATATTACACAAGATTAGGATTCCAAGAGTTATCAACCCAAATACCAATTACATTAACGCCCAAATTCCACGAAGAGATTATTTCAACTCCCTTTTTAATTTGAGAAATATGTTCACCATCAGATACTGGATTTCCAGCACAATCATAATGTCCAGACACTACAATTAATTTAGATTTGTGAGCATTTATTGAAATTTCAATTTTTGCCCTAATGGAATTAAGAGAGGAATCCTCAGAGATTTTTTTATCAATTCCTGGCTCTGTAATTACATCAACAAAATCTATAGGATGATTTTTTTTAATCCATTGTACTAAGGGGGACTGAATTCTACCATCCATACAAGAAACAGATGTTGCAAACTTTCCATCAGTCATAATATATCAAACTAATAGCAGAATAAAATTATTTTGTATATCTGAAACAATCAGTAGTATGATCATTGACTAATCCTACTGCCTGCATAAGAGCATAGCAAATTGTTGGGCCAACAAAACTAAATCCTCTCTTTTTAAGATCGTTACTCAATTTTTCAGATATTTCAGTAGATGTAGGGATGTCAGAGTGTTTTTTGAATTTATTTTGAATTGGTGTGTGATTAACAAAACTCCACAAATATTCATCAAATGAACCAAATTCATTTTGAATTTTAAGAAACTGTTTTGCATTATTAATTGCTGAATTAATTTTTAATTTATTTCTAATAACAGATTTGTCTTGAAGTATTTTTTGAACATGTTTTTGAGTATATTCAGATACTGCACATGCATCAAAATTAGAAAATGCGTTTTTGTATCCGTTTCTTCGTTTTAAAATAGTGCTCCAAGAAAGACCAGCTTGCGCACCTTCGAGAATTAAAAATTCAAATAATTTTTTATCGTCATGTTGTGGATTTCCCCATTCTTCATCATGATAAATTACATTAAGTGAGTCTTTTGCCCAGGTACATCTTTTCTTCATGGTTTGATACAGTCATTACAAAATATTAGTTGTAATGAATCAAAAACAGTGTGAAGTTAAATAAGCAATTACTACAAATTAATAGAAATTTTCTAATTTGTTTTATAATTTCAGCATCTCTTTCAGCAGTATTTTCTCAAATGTTATCAGAATACGATAGTGTAGTTAACACCAGTTTAACGATTCTTTTTGGATATGTAGTATACTTTGGAACTTTCTCCAGTCTATTTTATCTAGATAACAAAGAACGCTACAGAGGAATGTCATCAAAATTAATCAGAAAAGAGTTGATTTCTCTAATTTCATCATTTGGAGTAGGTGAAGTTATTTATCTTGGAACAAGGTGGCCTAGTTTGTACTATTTTCTAGAGATTGGGATAGAGCCATTTTTAGCCTCACTAATATCAGAAATTATTGCAACAGCACTATACATGATTTCAGTTACCATATTTTTGAGAAAGACAAAGACATTTTAGAATTAAAACGGACCCGACCGGATTCGAACCGGCGACCTATTGCTCCGCAAGCAATCGCACTATCCAAGCTATGCAACGAGTCCAAAGATTAGAAAAATTTTATGCCTATTTTAGCTTCCGAATTATTAAATTTATGAAAAAATATTATCGATATTCATCACCACAATCTCCAATTATTTTAAAAAGATCATTGGCTTTTGCAGTAATTGAATTTATTTTAGAATAATCTGAATCATCAAGAGACAATCTAAAGACACGTAAATTTTCATCCATGTGTTTAGAGAGACTTAAACGGGTTCCAATTATCACTCCTGCAACTGCAGGTTTGTTCAAAATGAATCGTACAGAAACATTTGCAATACTAGAGTTATGCTTTTTTGCAATTTCATCTAACACCACAAGAAGTTCTTGAAATAAATTCCATCCACCCCACTCATCAATCATATTTTTGTATTTTTGTAAGCTTGCAGTATCCATATCCATTCTAGTTGGTTCAGATACACCAAGATATTTTTCAGATAAATATCCACCAAGCAAAGTACCATAACAAAGCAAGGACATATTGTTTTTTAGACAAAACGGAGTCATCTTAATTTCAGGTCTTTGATCCAAAATAGAATACTGTACTTGGTTAGATATAGGATGTAAATCATTTTCAAACATTATTTCAATTCGTCTAGTATCAAAATTGGTCAGCCCAATTTGTTTGATTTTTTCTTTTTCTTTGAGTTCAAATAGATGAGTCAGGGCATCTAAATAATTCAAATCATCATAATCCCACCAATGAAATTGAACTAAATCCAAAGTGCTAGTATTCATTTTTTTTAAAGATTCATCAATGTGATACTCAACAATGTTTCTAGTCATAGGTCCGGGATTTGGAACAAATTTTGTCAATGCTTGAAATGATTTGTGTTCATTTGAGCCTAATTGTTCTCTAAATTCACCAATGTATGATTCAGCAGGACCGTAAATATCTGCCAAGTCCCAGGTGATGAATCCTTTACGATGATAATCAATCATAGATAAAATTGCTGCAGAGGGTTCAATTTGACCATGAGTACCAGATACTTGCCACATGCCATTTAGAATACGACAAATATTCAAATCAGGTGCTAAATCAACAGTTTCTAATTCATTCATGATTTATCTAAATGAATTTTGATTCATATTTGTTTAAACAATTCTATAACATATCAAAATTAAATTTAATCAGATTTTGTAAAGACATATGGCGTATCATCTGACTCGTGAAATGTCCACACAGTTGGTAAAGAAATAGTTTGAATATGTTTGATATTGTATTTGTCCATTAATGTACCCCAACCGGCATAGTTTTTTGGATCTGGAGAGTATTTTTGAGAAAAAGTTCCTGCAAAAATCCAACAAATATTTTTTGAGAGGGTATTCATTTTTTCTAACACTCCAGATGCTAATTCCAATCCACCCATCTGTGCAAGACCGCCAATGAAAAAAGCAGGATGTGTCAAGCTTAACGAAGAATAATCAAAAGTTACAGCATCAGCACAAAATGGATGAAAATCCAAAATATCAATTAAAGATTGTTGTAAATCAACTAACATCTTATCAATTTCTATACTGTATGAATCTAAATTCAAAATTGCACCACAGTATGCAATTCGACCATCACCTGAGCCAATATCAATTATTTCTACACATCCAAGACTTTTTGCAAATAAAACACCAACATATGCAGACATAATCCATGTTGGAGAAAAAGGAGCATGACTTGAACCATACTGAATACTATTTAGCCAATATTTGTTAATATCACCCTCATACACAATACATGAAATATTCATAATTTTTTGTTCGTATGAATTGTAGTAGATAGGATTATTTTTTGCAAACTGATGTAATAATTTGAGATGTTCATCATCAATAGGAAATAACTCTGAGGGACATGAGGGGATTACTTCTTGAACATGACTAGTTCCATGATATACTTTAGTAAATTCTTGTTTTAGATGAACAAGATTTTTTGCAAGATTTTCAATCATTTAGCAACCCTTGATCATATTGTTCTACAAACTCTTTAGTACTCATTTTTTGTCTTAATTCATCATAGAGTTTAGCTTCTTTTTCAACATCGTCTTTTGATTTTTCTTTAGGGTTAATTGATTGTAAATGTGTGACAGTATCACGAATTGAATTTTCAAGTTTTTTCATTATTTGCAAATGTATATCAAGATCGAATTTTTTTGAAATAAATGTTTCAGTTTCTAAAATTTTTTGATGTGTGAGATTCTCTGAATTTTGTTGTTTTAACATCGTAACCATTGAAGATATGTTAATGATTTGATAATAGAGTTTTACAATTTCAGATAGAGGTAAATCAGATATAGAAATAATAGAATTTATCAAATTATGTAATTTTTCAGTTTCAATCTGAAACATCTCAAAAATTTCATCAGGAACAGACATGGAAAAAATTAAATGTTAAATTTTTAAAAATGTTCGGAAACTATGCTTCTTTTTCAGCTTTGCTGACATAGAGATAATTCATTATCACACCTGCAATAATACCACCTACAATTGGGCCAACCCAATACAACCATTGAACCTCCCATAATCCTGCATCTCCAGAGACTAGTGCAGGAGAAAAAGATCTTGCAGGATTCATTGATGCACCAGTTAGAGGCACTCCGATTAAGTGTAACAAGAAAACCATTCCACCAATTACAGCACCATAAACACTCTTTGGAGCTTTTTTGTGTACTGCAGTCATGAAAATTACTGTAACTAGGAAGAAAGTTAAAATCATTTCAATTGCCAATCCAGACATTATACTGTTATTCAATAATTCACTTGGACCACCATGTGCACCCCAGAATACTTTTTCACCAAGATCTGGGAAGAATATCTTTAAAGAAACTGTTGCAACAATTGCACCCATTATTTGAAATAGAATATATCCAATCCCATCTTTTACTCCAATCTTTTTTGTAATCATCATTGGAATTGTTACTGCAGGATTAATGTGAGCACCTGAAACATGTCCAAATGCATAAACCATCAAAGCAATTGCACCACCATGTCCCAAAGAGATCATAATGATTGCTTCAGTAGATAGTGCACCATCGCCATAAACAACGACTGCAAGAATCACAGATAATGGACCAAAGAATACCAGTCCAAATGTAGCAATTGCTTCTGCAATCCATGCTCGTGGGTTAACCATCAAGCAAACCCAATTCAGTTTCCATATAAAAGATTCGAACTTTTCACACATGTAGAAAGTAGTCAAAAAGTAATTAATTATGTAAAATAACTTGAAAGACATATGATTTCTGAAGGAGAAGCAGTTCCAAAATTTGCAGTGAGTGATGCAAGTGGGAATAAAGTGAAATCCACAGATTTTAAAGGTAAAAAACATGCCATCTATTTTTATCCAAAAGATTTCACTCCAGGATGCACTACAGAAGCTGATGAATTCTCAAAGGATTACAAAAAATTTCAAAAAGAAGAGATTGAGATTGTAGGTGTCAGTCCAGATGATGTAGAATCTCATAAAAAATTTTGTGATAAAATGGGAATAAAATATCCATTATTAGCTGATGTAGATAAAGAAATCTCAAAAATGTTTGGAGTTTGGGGCAAAAAAAACTTCATGGGTAGAGAGTACATGGGAGTTATGAGAAGCACATTTTTAGTAAATGAAAAAGGAAAAATTTTCAAAGTGTTTCCAAAGGTAAAAGCCAAAGGACATTCAAAACAAGTACTAGATGAATTTTTAAAATAAAATAAAAAGATAAAGAAAAATTAGAAACCTTTTGGAAGTGTACCTCTAGAAGATTTTGGTGCTTCTTGTGGAGGTGGTGCTTCAAATCCCTTTGGCAAAGCTCCAGCTTTTTTACTTGCTGCGGCTTTAGCTGCTGCGGTTGCTGCTTCTGCTGCTTGAGCTTCTGCTTCAGCTTTGGCCATATCGATTTTTTCTTGTTCTAATCTTTTCAAATAATCGGCTTCATAATCTTGTAGTTCTTCTTGTTTTGATTTTCCACTTTCAGTAGATGTTGACTGTGTTTGTTCCATTCCCTTTGGAAGTGTACCCTTTAATTTTGCAGGTTCTGGAGCAATTTCAGTTGTTGCTTGTTCAGCAATACCTTGAACACTCATGTTAACTCCACTAAAGCTTCCAAATGTTTTATCAGCTGGATGATATGCCATTCTTGCTCTGGTTGCAAAGTATTGATCTGATACTGCGGTGTATCCTGTAACACTTGCTTTCTGATCATTCCAATTTCTTGTTGGAACAGTACCTACTGGAGCAGTTTTTCTAACAAAGTATCTGTTAGGTGCTGGAGTATAGCCAGTTGTTTTTGCTCTGTAATGGTGTAGATCAGTCATTGGAGCATTCATGTATGCATTCTCTAATGCTGCTTGAACAGTTGTTGGAGGTGATGCTGTAGTCTCAGCTGGTGCTGGTACTTCTGCTGGTTTTTCTTCCATACCTTTTGGTAAGGTTGGTTTTGGTTTTGCAGTTTCAGCTGGTTTTACCTCTGCTGGTTTTGCAGTTTCAGCTGGTTTTACCTCTGCTGGTTTTGTTTCTAACTGAGTAGAAAGTTTGTTTAATTTTGCTTCTAATTCGGCAATCTTACTTTCAAGATCTTTTTTTGTTTGCTTTTTAGCAGCTGCCATAAACAAAATGCATAATCCGGGGTTTATGTACATTTGGTTTAGTTATCAGACTTGGTCTGATCAAGTTTTATAAGCAGAAATACCTTACTGAAGTCATGGATGACTTTGAAAAAGAATTTCCAGATTTTGATTGGAAAAATACACCTGCATACAAACATCCAGGAGGTAAAGATTGTCCATGCCCTAAACATGAATACATCAGAGAGCAGATTAATTTTACAAAACAAGTCAATGAGAAAGGAAGTGAGCCATCTAAAGTTACACTCAAGTTCTGTCCTGATCACTACAGAGTTTATACAAAAGAAGTAATTCCAGCAATGCCGTTAAAATATAGAATTCTTACAAAGATAGCATTAAAACTTGGCGCAATCAAAGTTGAGCAGTTAAAATACATGGAATCAGAATTATGTTTCTACTGTAAATTTGGTTCAGGCGGTCATGATAAAAAAACAGAATTGCCACCAATGTAGATATCGATAGTCCATAATTCTATTTTACAAATCCAGTTAAGCTTATACTTGAACCATCATTAAAAAAATTATGCCAATTGAAGATATTCAAGAATTCATCATAGAACTTGAAAAGAAAGGAGAATTGAAAAGAGTCAAGACAGAAGTGGATTCAGATTTAGAAATTGCAGAAATTATGAGAAGAGAGATGTACTCCAACGGACCGGCAATTCTTTTTGAAAACGTGAAAGGGTTTGACATGCCAGTTTTAGGAAATGCATTTGGTTCCATGAAGAGGTTGGAAATAGGATTAGAGATGGATGACTTTACAGAAATTGGGAAACGGATTACAGATATGACCAAAATGGATGTACCATCAGGATTACTAAATAAAATTAAAAAATTACCAGAACTATCAAAGATGACTGCATCATTTCCTAAAAGAGAAATTAAAGGTCCAGTTACTGAAATTACATCAAGTAACGCATCTTTTGATGATTTACCAATTTTAAAATCATGGCCAAATGATGCAGGTCGATTCATAACATTGGGTTTGGTAGCTACAAAACATCCTGAAACTGGAGTTAGGAATTTAGGAGTTTATAGAATTCAAATAATTGATAAAACTCATGCATTAATGCATTGGCAGAAACATAAACGCGGAGCTCACCATGGTGAATTATCCAAAGAAAAAGGTGAGAAAATTCCAACTGCAATAATTATCGGCGGAGAACCATCAACAATATTTTCATCAATTGCACCAGTACCTGAAGGATTAGACAAATATCTTTTTTCAGGAATTACAAGAAAAGAAGGAATCAAAATGGTGGATTGTAAAACAATTGATTTACAAGTTCCAGCAAATGCAGAAATTGTTTTAGAAGGATATGTAGATCCTTCAGATATAAGAGATGAAGGACCATTTGGAGATCATACAGGTTACTATACTCCCGTTGAACCATATCCAACTTTTACACTTACTGGAATAATGAGAAGAAAAAATCCAGTTTATGTTACAACAGTTGTAGGGAAACCAATTCTGGAGGATGCGTATATTGGAAAAGTGATTGAGCGTTCATTTTTACCACTAATTCAGATGTTCCATCCAGAAGTAGTTGACTTTAGTATGCCAGCTGCAGGTTGGTTTCAAGGATTTGCAATCATATCAATCAAAAAAAGATATCCAGGTCAAGCAAAAAAAGTCATGATGGGTTTGTGGGGAATGGGGCAACTCTCACTTACAAAGATGTTTGTGGTAGTTGATGAAGACATTAACGTTCATGACATCAATGATGTAATTTGGGCAATTACCACCAGAGCAGATGCAGCAAGAGACACCACAATTATCAACAATACACCTACGGATACTTTAGATCCAGCATCACCATTAGTTAATCTAGGATCCAAAATGGGTATTGATGCCACACAAAAAACAAGAGAAGAAGGATATGAACGAGAAATTCAACAACAAGTCAAAGTCGATGAAAAAACAAAAGAATTAGTAGATTCCAAATGGTCCCAATACGGATTATGATAAAGTAATAGGATTATAGAAATTATCTCTCTCTTCTACAGAGTAACCAATTTGATGGATAGCATCAATAATTTTTTGATCAGTTAATTCAGTAGAACGAGCACCAGTACAAGATACCACTTCTTCACCAATCAAAGTACCACCAAAATCATCAGCACCATATTGTAATGCAAGTTGAGCCATCCCAATACCATTTGTTAACCATGAAGATTGAATATGTGGAATAAGTCCATCAAATACAAGTCGAGAGATTGCAATCATTTTCAAGAGTTGGATTCCACCCGTACCGATATCAACAATTCCTTCTTCTTGCATCAAGGTATTATTTGGCTCAAAATTCCAGGGAATAAATGCCATGAATCCATTTGTTTTTTCTTGAAGGTTTACCAGTTTGTAAAAATGATCAACAATGTCACGATTATTTTCTACATGACCATACATCATAGTTGCAGAAGAAGGAAGTCCAAGAGAATGTGCTTCATTCATAATTCTAATCCAATCATCACTAGAAATTTTCTTTGGAGAAATTACATCTTTAACTGAATCAACTAAAATCTCAGCTCCAGCTCCGGGCATAGACTGTAAACCTGCATCTTTTAATCTGGATAAAATTTCTTTGGTAGATGATTTTTCAACTCTTGCAATCATATCAACTTCAGAAGTAGACAATCCATGAACACCAATTTCAGGAAATTTTTGACGAATCATTTTAAATGCATCTTCATAATATTCTATTTTCAAATTTGGATTATGTCCACCTTGAATCAAAACTTGTCGAATATTGAACATTTCAGATGAGGTCTTGATTCGAGATTCTATTTGATCAAGGGATAAAGTGTATGCTTCTTCAGAACCAGGAGATCTATAAAATGCACAAAATTTACAATCAGTGATACAGACATTGGTATAATTCAAAATAATATTATTTACAAAAGATGCTTTTTTTCCAAATTGTTTTCGGGTCAGATAACCAGAAACAAGACCCATCAAATGAACATCATCAGATTCTAAAAGACGCATACAATCTTCAGGGCCAGGTCTTTGACCGTTTAGAGAATGTTCCAAAATATCTTTAATATCACTTTTTTGTAGTTGTTCAGTTGTCTGACTCAATTGTTTTTCATCCTTTCAGATTTCTATTTAATCCTTGACTGAAAACATACAAAAGTCAAATTGAATGAAATTAGGAATTTATGCTTGATTTACAAATAACTGAAGTTAAAGGGTTCACGTTATTTTTAAGTAGGGCACAAAAAGGAATCAAATTATGGTATCAGGAAATCAGATTAGATTAAACAGAATTCTCAGAAAAGGAAAAATGCTTTGTATTCCAATGGATCATGGAATTTCAAATGGACCAATTGAAGGACTTGAAAACCCTGCAGATACAATTTACAAATGTGAAGGTCAGGTCTTACAAGCGTCATAATTAACAAAGGAATTATCAAAACATTACCAAAGCCAACAAAAATTGGAATTTTAGTTCATTTTTCTAGTAGTACAAGTCTTTCATTATCTCCAAATCGTAAAATGTTAACAGGTACTGTAAAAGAAGCTGTTGCATTAGGTGCAGACGGAGTATCATTACACATCAACATTGGTGGAAAAGAAGAACCAGAAATGTTAGAACAACTTGGAATGACTGCAGATCAATGTCACAAATGGGGAATGCCACTTTTGGCAATGATGTATCCAAGAGGAGAGAATGTCAAAAATCCACATGATCCAGAAATTGTTGCTCATGTTGCAAGAATTGGAGCCGAATGTGGGGCAGATATTGTTAAAACATTATACACAGGAGATATAGATTCATTTGCAAAAATAGTAAAGAGTACACCAGTTCCAATTGTGATTGCAGGCGGACCTAAAGCAAAAACAGATTTAGATATTCTTCAAATGACTGAGGATGCCATAACTGCAGGAGCAAAAGGTGTCACATATGGAAGAAACATCTTTGCTCACAAAACACCAGAAAAAATGGTAGAAGCATTGTCTGAAATTATTTTCAGAAAAGGAACAGCAAAGGAAGCAATGAAAAGAATTGAGTAAAAATAGAGAGTTAATCATTTCACCTAAAGGTTCACAGGCACAATTAGCAAAATTTCTTCCACAGTTAGAAGAAGAGGGTGTAAAGATGATATATCTAGATCCAAAAAAATTAGATAAGAAAAAAACAAAATTACAAACAGTATTTCCATCAAACTCTGCAAATTATGTAGTACTTGAAAAAGAAACAAGTACAAAACCAAAAGGGAAAAAAATTGGAAAAAAATTTGAAGTGTTATCAAATTCAGATATAGATAATGTACTAAATATTGCAAAAAAGGGACTTGATTTTGTAGTTGTAGAAGTCAAAGATTGGAAGATCATTCCATTGGAAAATATAATTGCCAAACTTCACAAGATACATACAAAAATTTTTGCAATTGCTCGAACACCTGAAGAAGTTAGAAAAATGTTTTCAATTTTAGAAGTAGGGGTAGATGGAGTAATTTTCAATACATCATCAATTAATGAAGTAAGAGAGGCAATGGTGTACCTTGGAACCAGAAGTTTTGATATGAAACCTGCAAAAATAATTGAAATTAAAGAAGTTGGAGATGGAGAACGTGTTTGTGTAGATACTGCATCCATTCTTCATAAAGGAGAAGGAATGTTAATTGGAAGTAGATCAAACTTTTTGTTTTTAGTTCATAATGAATCAGTAGGATCATCATTTACATCACCTAGACCATTTAGAGTAAATGCAGGTGCAGTTCATTGTTACACACTTTCACCTGATGGAACAACTAACTATCTCTCAGAAGTAGAAACAGGCTCAGAAGTTTTGATTTTGAATTCTAAAGGAAAGGCAAGAAGAGCAACAGTTGGAAGATCAAAGATTGAAAGAAGACCAATGTTAATGATTAAAGCTAAAACAGGAAACGAAGTTGGCGGCATTATTGCACAAGATGCAGAAACAATTAGATTTGTAAAATCTAACGGACAATTAGTTTCTGTAACTCATCTAAAAAAAGGCGATACAGTAATGGTTCATGCAAAACCTGCCACTGGAAGACACTTTGGAATGGAAGTATCAGATGAATACATATTAGAAAAATAAAATGAAATACAAAACTTGTGTATCAATTGCAGAAAAAACACCGCAGAAAATTAAACAGACATTAAAAATTGCATTAAAGAAATCAGATTATGTAGAAGTAAGATTTGATTTTTTAAAAATTGAACAAATACCAGAAGCATTAGAAATAATCAAAAATGATCTAAACAAAGTAGTATGTACATTAAGACCAAAAACAGAAGGGGGCAAATTTCCAGGAAAAGAAAATGAACGAATTGCAATAATAAAATTAATTGCAGAATATTCACCGTTTTTGTTAGATATAGAATTTAACACATTAAACAAAAATCAGGAATTAAGAAAATATCTAAAATCGACTAAAACAAAATTGCTAGTATCATGGCATGACTTTAAAAAAACACCTACAGGTGCAGAGTTAAAAAAGAAATTAAATCAAATGAGTAAAATGTCATCAAATGTAAAAATCGTAAGTAATGCAAAATCAACTGAAGATTCCACAAGGATGTTAGAACTATACAACAAAAAAGGGAAAATCAATTTGATATCATTTGCAATGGGAGATTTTGGAAGAATTTCAAGAATTTTATGCCTGTATTTGGGCAGTCCGTACACATACGTGTCGCTTGGAAAAGCAGTAGCCCCAGGTCAATTCAGTGTAGATGAAATGAATAAAATAATTAATTTAAAAAAATAAACAAATTCTATTTTGAGAGTTTAAATCAATCAAAAATATCTAAAAATTATAATGGGTAAAACATTTGCAGTTATTGGAGATCCAATTGATCATTCATTATCCCCACATATTCATAGTGCAGCATTTAGAGAATTGAGTTTAGATTGTTCTTACATAGGGTATAGAATTCCTAAAGGAGAATTAGAAGAAGGTATTGAGGGATTAAAAAAAATAAAAATAAACGGATTTAACATTACTATTCCACACAAAATTGAAATGATGAAATATGTGGATAAGATAGATGAATCTTGTAGTTTGATTGGGGCAGTAAACACAGTAGTAAATGAAGAGGGTGTTTTCAAAGGATACAATACAGACATGGATGGTTTTTTAGAACCATTCAAGAAAAAAAATCTGAAAATAAAAAATTGTACCATCCTATTATTAGGTGCAGGAGGGGCAGCTAGAGCAATAGTTGCAGGAGTTGCAAAAGAAGAAGCAAAAAGCATTACAATTGCAAACAGAACATTAGGAAAAGCAATAGAATTATCAGAATTTGCAAAAAAAATTAAATTAAATTCAAATGCAATTCAAATTGACAATATCAAAGATTCAGCAAAAAATTATGATATTATTATCAATGCAACATCAATTGGATTAAAAAATGAACCAAGTCCAATAACCTTTGATGGAATAAAAGATACCACAATAGTTTACGATATTGTGTACAAGCCAATGAATACAGATTTTCTTAAAAAAGCAAAAGAGAATAATGCAATCATAATTTATGGGTACGAGATGCTTTTAGGGCAAGCAACAAGGGCATTTGAGATTTGGCACAATATGGAAGCACCTTATAATGCCATGAAAAAAGCATTGTTAGGAGGATTTTGATGGCAAAAGCTATAGCTACAATCCATGGGGCAGTCTCAATAGTTAATGCAATAGCCAATCAAAAAGGAGCAACACTAGGAATTGAATTAAAAGTGGTTGCAGAAATTGAGACCAGTCCAGGAAAAGGAATCATAATAAAATCAGAAAATAAAAGTCTAAGTTCACGTTTAATCAATAAGACAATTGAAAAAATTGTATCAAAAAAAGACTTGGAAAAAAACAAAATTACGATCACATTAGAATCGGAAATCCCTACAGGGTATGGATTAAAAAGTTCCAGCGCAATTTCATCAGCAGTGGCACTTGTTTGTGCCAAAGTTTTCAAACCAAAATTTACTGATCAACAAATTTTACTTGCGGGAGTAGATGCATCAATTGAAACCAAAGTAAGCATTACAGGGGCATATGATGATGCATGTTCATGTTATTATGGAGGATTCAATGTAACTGACAATGCAAAAAAGAAAAGAATTAGCAATGAAAAAGGTTCAACGAATTTAATAGCAGTGATATTTATTCCAAAAAATAGAAAAAGAGGAAATCTAAAAAAACTCAAAGTATTATCATCAGTATTTGAGAATGCATGGGAAATTGCAAAAAAGGGAAAATATTGGGATTCAATGATAATTAATGGATTGGCAACATCATCTATTCTAAATTCAGATCCAAAAATAATTACAAGTTTAATTGAAAAAGGAGCATTAGGTGCATCAGTATCAGGGAACGGACCATCTATTGCAGCAATTGTAAAAAAAGAAAATGAATCAAATATAAAAAAAGTATTCTCAGCATTAGAAGGCAGAATCATTGTTTCAAAAATAAATAACAAAAAGGCAGAAGTTCATGAAGTGTAAAGTGGAAAAATCAAAAATTACAGGGCAAATAACATGTCCTCCAAACAAAAGCTATTCACATAGAGCAATTTTTCTTGCATCAATTGCAGGGGAAAACAGTACAGTCAACAATGTATTGTTATCAGAAGACACAAAAGCAACAATTGAAACATGTAAAAAATTTGGAGCGATAATTGAAGTTGCAGAGTCATCACTAGAAATCAAAAATTCAATTGATTTAAGCACAAAAGTGCCTCAAATTGATACAGAAAATTCAGGTACTACAATTAGAATCGCATCAGGAATAGCAAGTTTGTATTCTGATGAGATTACACTTACAGGAGATACTAGTCTTCAAAAAAGACCAATGCAGCCATTGTTAGATGCATTATCAAGTATAGGGGCACAATGTAGTTCAACAGACGGAAAACCACCAATCAAAATTAAAGGAAAAATTACAGGAGGTAATGTTACAATTCCTGGAAATTTTTCCAGTCAATTTATTTCATCATTATTAATTTGTGCACCATTAACTAAAAATGGAATAAATCTAAACATCGAGGGAAATCTAGTTTCAAAACCGTATCTTGATGCAACAATTGCAACAATGAGAAAATTTGGAGTTACAGTTCAAACATTGATTCCATACAAAAAGTACAACATCACACCACAAATTTACAAAAGTACATCATTTACAGTTCCAATTGATTTTTCAAGTCTTGCATTATTATTATCTGCTGCAGTTCTTGACGGAAAAGAAGTTGTAATCAAAGGGAATCTAGGAGACTTGCCACAAGGAGATGAAGTGTTTATAGATATTTTAGAACAAATGGGAGTTACAGTCGATATAGATGATGAACAAATCAAAATAAAATCACCTGAAAAATTAGGTGGTGGAAAATTTGATTTAAGTAATTCACCAGATCTTCTTCCACCCCTTGCAATTTTGGCATTAAAGACATCAGCCCCAATAGAAGTAGTTAATGTAAAACATGCAAGATTAAAAGAAACAGATAGAATTGCAATTATTTCAAGAGAATTAGTAAAAATCGGAATCATAGTAAATGAAAAAGAAGATGGGTTGATTTTAGAATCATCAGGAAATCTAAAAGGGGCAGAGATGGTTTCTGAAAATGACCATAGATTGTTCATGGCTTTTTGTATTGCTGGAATGTTTGTAGGAGAATGCACAGTAACAGATCCAGATTCAGTCAATGTCTCATATCCGGATTTTATCAGCGAAATGACTAGAATGGGTGCCAAAATTCAAACTCAATCAAACTAATTGAAAAAAACAGAATAATTTGGATAAAAGGGGCACAAAATCATTAAAAACAACAAATTTTTGCAAATGGAATTCAGGCACAAAAAAACAATTTAAGAATTAGAATGATGAATTATAAGCATGATTTAGCTTTGACTAGTTGTTGCCGGGAAGTTCAATTGGTCAGCGTCTTGTTTTAACAAGTTTTGGAGAAAGTCATGGAAGAGCCATCGGCGCCATATTAGATGGGTGTCCTGCAGGATTAGAACTTGAAGAAAAAGATATTCAAAAAATGTTAGACCAAAGAAAACCAGGTCAAAATTTAATTTCAACTCAAAGGAAAGAAGGAGATGTTGTAGAGATTGTTTCAGGTGTTTTTAGAGGACATACAACTGGTTCTCCAATTACAATGTTAATCTGGAATAGTGATCAAAAATCAAAAGATTATGATAATTTAAAAACGAAACTAAGACCAGGTCATTCAGATTATCCTGCAATGGTGAAATATAATCAATTCAATGATCATAGAGGAGGAGGTAGATTTTCAGGAAGATTAACTGCAACACATGTAATGGGAGGTGCCATTGCAAGGAAATTGTTAAAAGTTGCTGCAAAAATTGAAACTAATTCATTTACATCACAAATAGGTAAAATCAAAATGGAAAAAAAGTTTAATGAAAAAATGATTACCTCAATTTACAAAAACGAAGTAAGATGTCCAGAAATAAAAACAGCCAAATTAATGCGTGAAAATATTCTTAATGCAAAAAAGAAAGGAGATTCACTTGGGGGAATAATAGAATCGATTACAACAAATGTTCCAGTAGGATTAGGTGAACCAATTTTTTCATCATTAGAATCTGATTTGAGTAAAGCAATGTTTTCCATACCATCAGTAAAAGGTGTAGAATTTGGTTCAGGATTTGCAGGTTCTGAGTTACAGGGTTCAGAAAATAATGATTTGTACACAATTAAGAAAGGAAAAATTATTACAAAAACAAATAATTCTGGAGGAATTTTAGGCGGTATTTCAAATGGAATGCCAATTACTATGAGAATTGCATTTAAACCTGCATCATCAATTGCACAAAAACAAAGCACCATAGATATCAAAACCAAAAAAGAGACGATACTCCAAGTAAAGGGGAGACACGATCCATGTGTTGTTCCAAGGGCGCCACCAGTAGTAGATGCACTAGTGGCATTAACAATTGCAGATCATGCACTAATCTCAGGCATAATTAAACCAGTTTTATAAGAAAATGTCAGATATTAACGAACTTCGTAACAAGATGGATGCAGTCACTTTAGAAATGATCAGGTTACTCAAAGATAGAACAGAAATATCAAAAAAAATTGGAGAAATTAAAAAAAACATAGGAAAGGGTGTGACAGATGAAACACGAGAAGATATTTTACGAAACAAAGTAGTTTCACTATCTAATGAATTAGGATTAGATGAATCAATAGCAACAAAGTTTTTAAATTTTTTATTAAATGAATCAGTGAAAATCCAGACAACTAACAAACAAACACATCTATCAATTTTTTTAAAAGCAAAATCAATGGAGCAAGAAGGGAAAAAAATTATCCACATGGAAGTTGGAGAACCGGATTTTTCTCCTCCACCAATTGTAAAAAATGCATTGGAAGAAGTTTTTGATAAAGGATTTTTAAAGTATGGTCAAGTAAGAGGAATTCCGGAATTTAGAGAAAAATTAGCATCATATGTATCAGAGAAATTTAGTACAAACATTACACAAGAAAATATCATTGTCAGTCCAGGGGCAAGATTTTCAATATTTACAGCAATTACCACACTGCTAAATCCAGGAGATGAAATGATTGTCATTGAACCTGCATGGCCAGCATACAAAGATTGTGCATTAAATGCAGGAATTAAAATTAGAACGATTAGTACAACGTTAGAAGGGAAATGGGAACCATCAATTGAGCAGATAAGAAATACAATAAATTCAAATACAAAAATGATTGTTCTGAATTATCCAAATAATCCAACAGGGAAAATTCTTCCTAAAAAGTTACAAGATGAAATAATGGAAATTGCAAGAAAAAATCAAATTTATGTTCTCAGTGATGAGATATATTCTCAATATGCAAAAGAAGATTGGAAAAGTATCCTAAGTTATAATTATGAAAAAAGTATTGTTACTCAATCATTTTCAAAATCACATGCAATGACTGGATTTAGAATCGGGTATGCAATAGCTGATTCAAAAATTATCGAAAAGATGGCAAAACTAGAAGCATTATGTCTCACAAATGTGTCTGAACCAATCCAATATGTAGCAATGAAAGCACTAGAATCAGACACATCAAGAAATACAGGAACAGTGCAAAGCAGATTGAATTTATTATCACAAAAAGCAAATGAAATAGGGTTAGAGTTCATAATACCAGATGGTGCGATGTATCTTTTTGTACGTGTAGATAAAGAAGGATTTGATGGAGTTAAATTTGCCAATGATACGCTTGATAAAGGATTAGCAATAGCTCCTGGAGAAGGATTTGGAAATTATAAAAACTACATTAGAATTTCAGCATGTCAGGATGAAAATAGCTTAATAGAGGGGATGAATATACTTAGAGACATACTGAGGGATTATTGATTGAAAAAGAAAATTACAATAATAGGAGCAGGAGGTCAAATGGGCCAATGGTTTGTAAAATATTTTGGAGATAAAGATTTTGAAGTTACAGGTCACGATTCAGAAAATACAGTTACAGGTAAAAACGTCATAGTATCCGAATCACTAGTTGGGGCAATTCTCAAAGCAGATTATGTATTACTTTGCACTCCAACAAAAAGAACACCTGAAATTATTAGATTAATTGCAAAAGAGATGAAACGTGGAACATATCTTATTGAGATATCTTCAGAGAAATCAAAAGTTGTTTCAGCAATGGGCAAAATGCCTACAAAAATTAATCCAGTTTGTATTCATCCAATGTTCGGTCCAGGAATTAAAACAATTAAAGGTCAAAATATTATTTCAGTGCCAATTAAAGATGCCAAAAAAGAATTGACAACTGCAAAAGAATTGTTTGAAGGGGCAAACTTTGTTACAATTGATGCAATTGAACATGACAAAAAAATTGCTGTCATTTTAGGATTAACTCATTTAATGAATTTAGTTTTTGCAAACATCATTTCAAAAGATGAAAAAACAATGTTAACTGAAAAAATGTCTGGAACCACATTTAGAGTTCAAAAGACATTAGCAGAAAGCATCATGACAGAATCACCAGAATTGATTGAAACAATTATTGCAAATCCTGAAATCAGAAGAGTCGCAGAAGATCTTTGGAAAGATGTAGGAAGATTATTGACATCAGTTCAAGAATCAAAAACAGAAGAAGTTGTAGAATACATTAAAGAGTGTCAAGAAAGGTTGTCCAAACATACTGATCTCAATGAATCATACAAGAGATTAACAAAAATGGTAAAATCTGTTGAAAAATAACAAAAATGCGTTCAACAAAAATTGTAACATCATTTATCAAAGATAATGACAAATTGTTAATTCTAAAAAGAAGTAACAAAGTTAAATCAATGAAAGAGTTGTGGGGAGGTATTAGTGGAATGATTGAAGGTGATGAAGAGCCTTTAGAGAGAGCAAAAATTGAGATTTTAGAAGAAGCAGGTATTGTAGAAGAAAAAATTACACTTGTCAAATCAATCAAAGAAATGAGAGTTAGTTCACCACAATATGAAAATCATGAATGGGAAATATTTCCATTTTTGTTTGAATCAAAAAATCCAGATGTAAAACTCAACTGGGAAAATTCAGAGTTCAAATGGATCAAAGTAGAAGAATTGAAAAATTATGAGACAGTTCCCAGTTTAGATAAAGTGTTATTCAATTTGTTGTAAATTATCATTTTCTTTTTCATATTTTTTTTGTTGTGGCAACATCATATAGACACAAGCACCACCACACATCGTACATGGAACGTTGTTCCCAGGATGTTGTCCAGTTCTACTATGGATTTTTGCAGCTTCTTCAGGATCAATAGATAATGCAAGTTGTTTTTCCCAATCCAAAGTACGTCTTGCTTCAGTCATTTCCATATCCCATTTGATTACTTTATCACGAATCTTTACAAGATCACCAGCATGTGCAGCTATTCTATATGCAATTAATCCAGCCTTTACTTCTTCAGCATTAGGTAAAGCCAAATGCTCAGAAGGAGTAAGATAACATAACAAATCAACACCTTCACTTGCAGAAACTGCAGCACCAATTGCGCTTGCAATATGATCATGACCAGATGCAATGTCAGTAACTAATGGACCCAAAACATAGTAAGGAACATCACCAATTAGGGATTTTGCCAATCTAACATTTGCTGCAACTTCATTTAATGGGACATGTCCAGGACCTTCAACCATTACTTGTACATCTTGTTCATGTGCACGTTTAGTTAATTGTGAGATATTGATCATTTCTTGAACTTGTAATTCATCATGAGAGTCCAGTATTGAGCCTGGTCTCAAGGCATCACCAAGACTAAAAGTCACATCATATTTTTTTGCAATTTCAAGCAAGTAATCATAATGAGTCAAGTAAGGATTTTCTTTATCATGTTTTAACATCCAGGCAGCAGTGATAGTACCACCTTTACTGACAACACCACCGTATCGTTGTACTTTAAGAATTCTTTTTGCAATGTCTTTTGTGATACCACAATGAATTGTAGTGTAATCAACCCCATCTTTTGCATTATTTTCAAATGCGTTAAGGTAATCATCTTCAGTTAAATTCAAAGGATTTTTATGAACTTCAACCCCATAATTATAAGCCTCATAAATTGGAACAGTCCCAAAAGTAATAGGTGCAGTTTCTAAAAGAGTTTGACGAATTTTTTTTACATCTCCACCATCACTAAGATCCATTATTGTATCAGCATGATATTTTATAGCAACTTTGGCTTTCTCAATTTCTTCATCAAGATTGGCATTAAGTGTTGAAGTTCCAATGTTTACATTTACTTTTGTTTTTAAGCCCTTACCAATTCCTACATTATGAATTTTTTGAGGGCGTGCATTATTGCTTGGAATAATTATTGAACCACGAGCAATTTTTGATATTAACCAATCAACAGATACGTCCTCATCTTTTGCAACTTGTTTCATTTCATCAGTTGCAGTACCACGACGTGCAGAAGTCATTTGGGTGGCCATAACAAATTCTATACTTTACCTGATTTAAACAATCGTGAGAATTAAAAAAACTTTAAAAAATATCCAGACTATATTAAGAAGATCGATCTATATTATATGCAATAATTACGTAGCAAAATTATGAGAACAATAAGAGAGTGTAGACATTGCGGTAGAGAATTTCAAAGTATGAAAGATGAATTTTGTTCATTTGACTGTGTTACTCAAACATCATCTTAAAAATTAAAATTAATTCAAATGTAATTCGGATTCTAAAGATATTTTTTCATGTCGAATTTTAGAAATTCTCTTCATAATAGGCTCAATAATACGTTCAGAATCAGATGGTTTTGGAAAATTTTGTTGTATTTCATCAACACGTTTAGAAAACTCAATTTCAGATATGATTAAAGCGATATAATTACGTAATTTTTGATTTTCAATTTTTAAATTTTCAACATCATCCAAATTAATCACCTTGGAGGACTCCAATATTCTTCAACATTATTAGAATTTTCAGTTGAAACAAGAATACGTTTACCGCATTTGAAACATTGCCATAAAAAATTATTATCTTTTTTAGTTTGGTATTGCATAGGGAGTAAACAAGTACTACAATTTAATACGTCAGGAAAAGAGTCATCAGCCAAAGGAACTTCAATCATATGATCAAAGAGATTGACAAAGTATAAAATCCATATTAAAAAATCAATTTGACAAAATCAAAGCAAAAATAAATTAGTGTTTAAACAGAAGATGAATTATGAATATTCTTTCAATTGGAGGATCAGATCCATCAACAGGTGCAGGGATACAAAGTGATATCAAAACATTTTCATCGTTAAATGTACATGTGTTAACAGTGATTACAGCAATTACAAGTCAAAATACTTCAAGTTTTGAAATGACAGAACCAGTATCAGAAAAAATTTTAGAAAGTCAAATACAATCAGTAATGTCAGATTTTAAAATTGATGGGATAAAAATTGGAATGGTCTACAATTCAAAGATTATAAGAACCATACACAAACAATTAAAAAAAATTAAGGTTCCAGTAATTGTTGATCCAGTTATCAAATCTACAACCAAAGGAATATTATTAAAAAAATCAGCAATTAGAGATTTTCAAAAATTTATCATTCCACTTGCTACAATTATCACACCAAATGAATTAGAAGCCAAAATATTATCAAATAATGACGTCAATTCAACAATACCACCTCAAAAAATGGCAACAAAAATTCAAAAAATGGGTTCGAAGAATGTGGTGATTACAGGAATTAAAACAAGAGAAAAAGAAATATCAGATTTTGTTCTAGAAGAAAAGGATAGTTATTTAATTTCTGGAGAGCAAATCAACAGTACTAATCATGGAAGTGGTGATAAATATTCAGCAGCAATAATTTTTTCATATATCAAAAATAAAAATATTCGAAAATCAATGAAATTTGCCAAACAGTTCACACAAAAATCTATCAAAAATGCTAAAAAAAGAGGCAAAGGTATCCCAATTACAGAAATTAAAAAACAAGATAAGATTACAGAGGAGTTGACAAATGCAATTAACAAATTTGTAGAGATTAAAAATATCCATAAAAACATACCAGAATGTCAAACAAATTTTGTTTTTTCTAAACAAAAACCAAAATCAATAAAAGACATACTAGGGATATCTGGAAGAATTGTCAAAGCTGGAAAAAAAGTAATTGTTGCAGGGGATTTAGAATATGGAGGTTCAAAACATGTTGCAACAGCAGTGTTAGCAATGAATAAAAAGTCATCAAAAATTTGTTCTGCAATCAATATAAAATATCAAAACAATACAATTTCAAAAATCAAAAAATCAAAAATGGTTGCAAGTTGTTATGATAGGAGTAAAGAATCAAAATATACCAAAACTAGAAAATCATCAATAGAATGGGGAATAAAAAGTGCAATTAAAAATTCAGAAAAGACACCAGATATTATTTTCCACAAAGGAGATGTTGGAAAAGAGCCAATGATAATTGTTTTTGGGGAAAATCCAAAGGATGTATTGAGTAAAGTTTTGAAGATGGTATGAAAAATTTTAGACAAATTTATCCTTGAACATAAATACTCAAATTTGAAATAACGTTTGTGAAAGCAGTTATTCTAGCCGGAGGATTAGGAACAAGGTTAAGACCATTAACTAATGATAAACCAAAGCCTATGTTGCCAGTTGGAGAAAAACCAATTTTAGAACATCTGATAAATTGGACAAAAAAAGGAGGGGTTAAATCAATAGTTTTGTGTGTGAGCTATCTAAGAAAAACAATTGAAGAATATTTTGAAGAAGGTGAAAAGTTTGGAGTTAAAATTGAATACGCAATTTCAGATAAACCACTTGCTACAGCTGGTCAATTAAAAACTGCTGAAGAATTTATCGATAATGATTTTGTTTGTATGTATGGAGATTCAATTTTTAATTTTAATTTAAAAAATATGATAAAACAACATTCAACAAAAAAATCTTTTATCACAATGGGTCTAAATGAATATAAAACAAATTTACCATATGGTGTAATTGAAACTTCTAAAAATGGTAGAGTAAAAAATTGGAATGAAAAACCAGAAATCAAAGCAAATGTAAACATGGGTTGCTACATTATGAATTCAAAAATATTTAATTTAATTCCAAAAAATAAATCATATGGAATGGATGATGCAATTAAAAAAGCAATGAAACGAAATGAAAAAGTAGACAGTTTCATTACAAAAAAAGGATTTACAGATATTGGTAACAAAGAATCATACAAAAAAGCATGTGATGAGTATGATAAAAAAATCAGGAAAAATTAGAAATGTATGAACCAATCATAAGAGAATTAGAAGAGGATGATTTAACGAAAGGATTTCTCACCACGCTGGATTCATTAAGAAAAACCAATAATCTGAGTAACGATAAAGCTATAGAGATTTATAAAAAAATTAGAACAAACCCAGAACACCACATTATTGTTGCAGAAATAGAAGGAATGATTGTTGGGACTGCAACATTGCTAATTGAGCCAAAATTCATTCATGATGGGGGATTAGTGGGACATATAGAAGATGTTGCAGTAGATAAAAAATTTCAAGGGCAAAAAATAGGTGAGAAAGTCATCAAATTCTCATTAGAATTTGCAAAAAATCAAGGATGTTATAAAACAATTTTAGATTGTACAGACAATGTAAAAAAATTTTATGAAAAAATTGGATTCAAAAATATGGGAAACGAATTAAGATTTGATCATAATTAAAAATATTCTTTTTTAGGACGAACTTTTTTGAGTTTAGTCAAATAAGCACCAACACCAATTACAACAAAAGATAACACCATAAACATGACAGGAACATATTCCACAATATCTGTAATATACTTCTCATCAATTTCATCTAACATCAAATAGCATGCAGTCATTCCAGATAGTAAAATAATTCCACCTGCAATTATCATTCCACCAATTTGTCTCGAACCATATCGTTTAGTCATGATGTAAGGAACTGCGGCCAGAATTCCAGCAGGGGCAACACCTATTGAAATGAATTGGAATATTTTAGAATTAAACCAAGAATCATCAAGGATTGCATTTTCAGGAGGATTAATCACATAACTGTAAATGGATACCATTTCACCTGCAAACATTACAAACAAAGCAAGGCTTGTAACGGCAAGCCATTTTTCAATCCCCATAAATTTTAGGATAAACGATTAGTAAATAAACTATTCAAAAAAATTATTCAATGCCGACTAGATTAGCTAGTTCTTTTCTACAAGATATTCCAAGTTTTTCTGCAGCTTGTTCTGGAGAAATATCATTCAAGAAAATCCCAAAACCACGTTCTAATCCGGTATTTGTTTTTGTTATAGGGTATACTTCAATATGCCAATGAATTTGTCGACTATTTTTCTTTTCAGGGGATAAATGAAATGCAAAATTAAATGAAATATTTTTGATAGTTTTTGACAATCCACCCAATGTGGATCTTAGAATCAAAGATAAGTCATTGATTTCTTTTTGCGAAATTTTTGAAAAACTTGTTGTGTGTTTTTTAGGAGAAATCCAAAATTCATAAGGAGATGAAGGAGCCCAAGGACAAAATGCTACAAAACCTTCAGTTTGAAGAATTTGTCGCGGACCACCAATTTCATCATTTACAGTTTGGCACATATGACAAATACCTTTTTCATTTAGAATTTTGTGTGATGCCTCAGCCTCTTCTTCAATTATTGGAGGAATAGTAGAGAATGTTAAGAGGTTCAAATGAGGATGAGGGTTGGTATTTCCAGATAATTCTCCTTGATCACCATAAATAGAAACATAAGTAACACCTTTCTGAGTATAGAGCCATCTAAGACGATCTTGAACAACTACCAAAACATTTGACCATTGTTCAGTTTCAAGAGTTGAAAAAGTATCTTTAGGATTAGGGGATGCAACAACAACATAATGGAATCCATAGGAGGGTTCACTGTAAAAAGGACGGTCACTGTAAGAATTTTCAGCATCAACAGACATGATAGGATTTTTACTTTCAAAAACTCTGATAGACCAATCAGTTACATAATTATCTTCATCATCTTGAAGACGTTGCAACATTCCATCTTTTGCAACAAGTGATAAAATAGAAGGGTTTGTCATAGATTCATTTCCAGGAGCAAAAGGAGATTTTTTAGGATCAGTAATTTTCTCATTACTTTTTGAGACAATCATAAAACGCTCAGAAACATAATCTTTACGCATTGCACCCATAACAACAATCGATATCAGATGTATGTTAAAGTGTTTACTAAAATTTAAAATGAAAATCAAAAATCATACAAATCAATATTTGTTAAAACAAAAAAATGAACAATTTCTAGAAAATAAAAAAACAGTGGATTTTTGATCGCAAATTATGTTGCAAGATTTAAAATAAAGAAGTAAAGTTTCGTTAAACAGAGATTAAATGAATAATTCTGATGTTCACATGATCTATGTTTTGTTAGATGGTGTAGGAGATCTTCCTCATCCAGATTTAGACGGAAAGACACCACTAGAGGCTGCAAAAACTCCAATTTTAGATAAAATTGCAAGCAACGGAGCAATAGGTGAAGTCATTTCAGTAGGAAAAGGGATTGCACCAGAATCAGATATTGCAGTATTCAACATGTTAGGGTACAAATTTAATCATGCAGATTATGTAGGTAGAGGAGTAATTGAAGCAATAGGAATAGGTATTGATTTCAAAGATGGTGATTTGGCATTAAGAGGGAATTTTTCTACACTTAACGATGAAAATGAAATAATAGACAGAAGAGCAGGAAGACAAATTGCAAAAGAAGATGCAGAAGGAGTTGCAAAAGAAATTGAAGAAAAAATAAAATTTTCAAATCCAGATACAACTGTTGTCGTATCTCCAACAATAGGACATAGAGTAACAGTTAGAATTAGAACTAACTCACAAAAATTATCTTCAAGAATCACCAATACAGACCCAGCTTATAGTAATATTGGCGGAATGGGAGTAGCAAAAGCTGTAGGAGATGTAATGAAAATTGAAAAATGTTTACCATTAGAAGATGTTGAAAATACAAAAATAACTGCAAACATAGTAAATGAATTTTCTGAACAATCAACCAAGATTTTAAGAGACAGTCAAGTAAATAAAAAAAGAAAAGATGAAAAGAAAAAAGAGCTTAGTTGTATTTTACTTAGAGATGCAGGAAATAAATTTCCAGATGTGATTCCAATTAATGAAAGATATGGTATGGAGTTTTCATGTATTGTAGATATGCCAGTTGAGCTTGGAATTTCAGATGTTCTAAAAATGAAAGCATTTGAAGCTGGTGGATTGACAGATTATGAAGAAAAAGCAAGAGTTGCTGCAAAAGCAATGGACACTCAAAATTCAATATATGTTCACTTGAAAGGACCAGATGAATTCGGTCACGACGGAGATGCAATTGGAAAAATGAAAAATATTGAAGAGATTGATCAGAGATTCTTTAAAACATTAATAGAAAATATTGATTCAAGTAAAGTTGCAATAGTTATTTCAGCTGATCATTCTACACCATGTATCAATAAAGGACATAGTGATGATCCAGTTCCAATTTTAGTTTCAGGAGATTTTATAAAAAAAGATGGAACAACTAGAATGACTGAAGAACAAGCCAAGAAAGGGAGTATAGGTTTACTTCAAGGTGCAGAAGTAGTGTCTAAATCTCTAGAATTAATTAAATTTCAAAAATAGTTAAAGTGTTTGCTTGTTGCATTTCAACTGCCTTTTTTCTCAATCTGTCAACATCAATTGAATGATACACAGAAGGTGAAGTACCTAACTTTTCTAATACTCGCCTAAGCATTCCAAGTCCAATTTTAAGATCATCTTCTTGTGCATGGGCAAAGGCTACGGCAAATAGAATTATTCCCTGAACAATTTCCTTTTCTCTTCCAAAACATTGTTTCCATACACCCTCAAATGCCTCATGAGATTCCCAAAATCGTTCATTGTTAAAATAAAAGATCCCATCAAGTATACCTTGTTCTTTTTCAATTTCTTCTTCAAATACATGACGAATATTATCAATAGTAGAAATAGGAGATAGAATTTCAACAAGTTTCTCAAGATTTTCTTTTTCTACGCCAACATCAAATTCTATAAAATTTCTAGCGATTCTAACAACTCTCACTGAAGCATCAATATCAGATGCAAGATCTCTAGCTTTGTAGATCAATTCCCTAGAATCTTTAGGAGTATACATAGAATTTTTGAAATGAAGCATATAGCGCTGCATGATTATATTTTCTAGTGTTCCAATTCTCTTATACGTTTCAATCAAGGTTTATATGAAATATCTAAAGGATTTGGGATACATGTCTATTATTGAAACAATTACAGACGTAGATAATACATTCTTGTCCAGAAGAGAGTTAACATGTAATTTTGCAGGTTTAAGTGGAAAACTCAAAAAATTAGAAGCAGTGGATATGGTTAGTAAAGAATTCAAGTTAGATGGTAAAGTAGTCATCCCTATTAGATTAAAAACTCAAGTTGGAAAACCAACAATCACAGGAACATTTTTTGTTTATGAAGATGAAGAATTAGCAAAAAAACACATCAACCCAACAATATTCAGTAGATTAGAAAAAACTAAAGCTAAAATTGCTGAAGCAGAAAAAGAGGCAGCACCAGCTGAAGCAGAAAAAGAGGCAGCACCAGCTGAAGCAGAAAAAGAGGCAGCACCAGCTGAAGCAGAAAAAGAGGAGAAATCTGAATAATGCCCGTTGAGAAAAAGACTAGAAAAGGTTCAAGTCCAAATGTTTACAAATATTTCAAAGTTGACGGAGACAAAATAACAAGAATAAAAAAAATATGTTCAAGATGCGGTAAAGGTGTATACATGTCAGAACATAAGGATAGACACACATGTGGAAAATGTGGGCTAACTGAATTCAATCAATAAAATTTAATTTTAAAAGTTCATTTAAAATTAGTATAATTTCTTTTTGTGTATTTTCAAACTTTTTTCTTGTAATTGATCAATTTTTGAAATAAATGACGATGAAATTTTTATTTTAGATAGGGATTCAGCAGATAATTTTACAGTGTTATTATCTAAAGAAATATTGATTTTTGGGAGATTTTTATCAGCCCAAAAATGTATCACTTTATCTTCAAGTTTATGATCACGAAACCCAGCAGGAAATCTTTTTGTGATATGAGTAAGAAGTGTTCTGTCATTAAAGACAGCACGGGGTTCAAACAATCGTGTTTCATCACTGTAAACATTTTCAAATAAATTTCCAGAAACTTCATCAGACAATAAATCCATTTTAGAAATTTTTCTAATCAATTCTAAAAAATGTAAAAATTCATGTGCCAAAATTGCATGAATTGTTCCTTTCAAACCATAAGCAACAAGGGGTGCAGAAATTTGAATTACAACTTGAAATTTGTCATCAAACATAACCGGAAGAGTTCTTGCAAATAAAATTCCATATTCATATGAATTAGGATTAGGTGCAGAAATTATAAGAGAAGGTTCAACATATGCAATAGGATATTGAATTCCGGATGCTTTTTCAATTCGATTAATTCCATTAATAATCAAAGGAAAGCGTTTCATAGTCAAATTAAAAACATCATCAGGAATCAAACCTTCAGAATGTGCAGTTTTAAGACGAATTAACGGATCCAATATTCCTTTTTATCAATTTTGAATGTAAAAAGGTTGATTTAGTTAGGATCTTGGTTTACCTGATTTTGCTTTTTTTCTTTTACGAATTTCGGCACGTTGATCAGCATGTCTTTTGTGTTTGTTTTGCTTTCTCATTGGCATGCAGTTTTACAATATTTGACGGTAGTTAATTGTTATCATTTATTTCAATTTCAAGAAAATCAAATTCTTGACAGATACATGACATATTCAGGATTTGGGAAATTCCAGGGGTAACATCATTACCAGTTATGAATCGCTTAACAGGCAATCCGCCATCAGTTTTGATAAATAATAAAAAAGAATCATTTGAAATTTTTTTATATTTTACAGATAAAATTTTTTTCTCAGAACGTTTTCCTGATTTCTCATAAACAACAATAGATGTTTTTGTTAAATCTTTTAATTTTTTTAATATGTCAGAATTTAAAATAGAACCACATAGAATTTTAATTTGAATTAAAGAGGTGAATTTGATTATTTTTTTAGGGAAATTAGGAATTGTTTTTAGATTAGAGATTTTTAAAGAATCGAATACTATGGATTTTTTACGCATAGTTCTTTTCAAGGGATTCTGAATTTTTACAAAAAACGGTCGTCCTGAACCCAATACCAAACTGGACTGGTCTTCACCTCCAATCCAAGTAAATTTTGCAATATCTCCACCTAATTTTTCAAAGATAAATTTGGAAATTATACCTTCAACACTGTCAAATTTTGAAATTCCATGAAAGTTACAAACACGACATCCTTTTCCTAAACAATTATCACAAGATTTTTGTTTTTGGGAAATTCCTCTCTTAGTTTTGAGATATCTGCCAAAAAGAGTTATGGGTTTTGAACGTAATTGGCAAGATTCATCTTTCAAATTTACAGTGAAAGTTACATCAGGATTAAGATTATTTACAATTTTCTTTGTTTGTTTTGAAAATGATTTTCCTAATTCTTTAGTAAGATCAGTCTTAATTCCATCGATTCCTCGTAGTTTGTATTTTGAGCGAATATAATCATCTCTATCTATTACAGATGGTTTTATCATAGTTCCAACACTAAAGGAATCATAAGAATAATTCAGAGATATTTCACGCATCATTTTTAAAAAATAATCTAAATTTTCAAAAATATTTTTGCAAATATGACATTTTTTTGAAGGAGTATGATTTTGATGTAATTTTTTTCCCAACAGTTTGTTTGAAGAAAGATAAAGTTGTTTTGTGAAAAGTCTACCCAAACAATTGTCACATAAATCATATTTTTTTAAAATATGATTTGCAATAGGAATGATTTTTTGATAATCAGACATGTTATATGATAAATTGCATAATCATCCCAATCCCATTTTTCTAAGAGTTCCCTGCATTTGACGACCTTTAGATGCCTTCATCATACTCTTTGAATTTTTGTAATTTTTTAATAATTCTTTTACTTCACTTTCAGGCCAACCAGAACCACGAGCAATTCTTTTGATACGGGAAGAGTTTAGTAAATCAGGATCTGCCTTTTCACCTTTAGTCATACTTTGAATAATATATCTCCATTTTGAAACTCTTCCTTCCATTTGATTTACCTGATCACCTTTTACCATTCCCGAAAGACCAGGCATACTATCAAGGAGTCCTTGCAATGAACCCATTTTAGTTACTTCTTCCAATTGATAAAAGAAATCATCCATGTTCATTTTTCCACTTGAAATTCTTTTCATCCGAACATCATCACCTTCATTTTCCAATCGTTTTGCCAAATCCAGTACAGCTTGAATATCCCCCATTCCAAGTAATCGGCCAACAAATCTAGTAGGAGAGAATTTTTCTAAATCATCAATTCGTTCACCAGTTCCAATGTACATTATTTGTGCACCAGTTGCTGCTGATGCGGCAAGAGCTCCACCACCTTTTGCAGAACTGTCTAATTTTGTAATAATCACACCACCAACGGGAATTGTTTTGTGAAAAGCTTCTGCCTGATTGAAACATTGTTGACCAATGGTTCCATCAATTACAAGTAGTGCTAAATCAGGATCTGCTGCTTTGTTAATACGATCCATTTCATCTAACAGATCTTGTTCTTCTTTATGACGACCAGCTGTATCAATTAGAATTACATCTAATGGCTGACCTTCAAAATGCTTTAACCCATTTCTCACAATATTTGGAGAGTCTTTGTTATTTTCTTCACCATAAACTTCAACATTAGATTTTTCACACATGGTTCGAAGTTGAACTAAAGCTCCAGGTCGATATGTGTCAGCACCCACTACTCCAACTTTATACCCTTGTCTAGTCAGAAATTTTGCCAGTTTTGAGGTAACAGTGGTTTTTCCACTTCCTTGAATTCCCAACAAAATAATTTTATTTTGTTTTCCAGGTTTGAAATCAAATTCAGATTCATTTCCTAATAATTTTGATAATTCATCATATAGAATTTTAACAATATGATCTTTACGAGAGAGTCCAGGAGGAGGAGTTTCGTTTAATGCTCGTTCTTCAAGATGTTTCGTGATTTCAAGAACTAATCGTACATTTACATCAGATTGTAATAATGCTCTTTGAACATCTTTAGATAATTCTTTGATTAATTCTTCATCTATACCAGAGGATTTTACAATTTTTTTAATTGCATCGCCTAAACTAGTCTTCAATCCATCAAGCATCGTAATTCAACTCAGCATCCACTATTTCAAACCTTCCTCTATAACCGTCCCAGTTTTTTTCAGATTTATTAATTTTGATGGGGTTAGAAAAAAGAGGACAGTTAATTACAAAAGTTTCAGCTTCGCCTCCTTCAAAATTTAAATTAAATCCAAATTTTTTAGATAGTTGTTTTAATGTATCAATATCTAATTTAGAAAGAGTTTTTCCCAACCATGAATCATCAAGACCATCAGAAGATACAGTACTCATAATAAAATTAAAGTCAGAGTCAATTAAATCAATCATATATTTTTCAGGTTCAGTGTTCCACAGAGGAGACACTAAAGATAATCCTAATTTTAAACATATAGTTGAAAATTTTTCTTTTTGGAATTTGCTTTTTATTCCACCATGAACTAAACCTTCAATACCAAATTTTTCTTTTGCAGTTTTTAACAAATCTTCCAACACAATTAATTCATCATCAATATTATCAGAAACAGAATTGATTGTAAGTTGAGGAATGTCCATAGATTTTGATTGTAATTTTGTCCATTGTAAATTAGGATGATGAAGTAGATGACTCTCATCAGAATGTGCAAAAATACTAAGTAAACATTCTACTTGATGATCTTGTTGTTTAGCAAGATAAATTGCATATACGCTATCCTTACCTCCAGAAAAAAGAGATGCTAGTTTCATTATCTAACAATACAGTCAAACAAATGTTTTGAAGTTATTGAAAAAGGATGCTTCATTACTCATAATCCTCATCATAAAATCAGACGGCTTTTCCGCTCATCATCAGCATCCGAATTAACTCTTAATTCTCATTATTTTGGTTTTATCCATAACTACCCAGTACTCTACATTTTGTCCATTTTCTAATTTTCCTTTTACTTCATCATCAATCAAACTGATATCTAATGTTTCAAAGGTTTCAGAATCCATTACTTGTATTACATCACCATTAATGGAGATAATTTGACCAACTTTTTTGTTAATCATTGGTATATGGATTTGCATGCTAACAGGTCCCACATGAGGTCGTTTTTGACCATCAAAAATTCCTTCAGCTACAATACGTGCCTTTGCTGAACCATGTTTTCCAGGTTTTGATGTATCATATTCTTTGATTTGACATGGTTCTCCACTTGGTTGATCTGTATGAGGTAACAAAATGTATGAACCAATTTTCAAAGAACCAAGATCACCAGGTTTACTCATGAAAAAATTGTTTTTTGTCGAATATTAAAACTTTCTACTTTAGCTGTTCAAGTATAGATAAACTCATCAAACTAGTCATTTGTAATCCTTTTCGAGTAACATCACGTACAGTTTGATCACAATATTTCTTTACACTTTGATGGCTCTTTTCACTAATAATCTCAAGTACTACAATATTTTCAGAGTAAGGAAATGTGAATTTATCAGGAATTAAAGAGAATGTAGATAATGTTCCAAATCCAGCTTTTTCAAGTTTATCACGTCTTAGTAAAATATGTGCAAGTTCAGAGTAAATATTTTCATCATCATCAGGTTCCATGTAATATACAGATACAAAAGTGGTATCTCCAATCAAAAATCTTTGAAACAAGTCATCTTGAATATTAAATACAAAAGAAGTTTTATTTTGATTATGAATTGTAAAATCTTTTGAGATTTTAGTATGATCTTTGAATTTTCCTAGAAGATAGTGATTTGTAGCACCTGAAAAATATGGTTTACTATCAGAAGAAAAAGTTCCAGTTACAAAATAAAGAGATTCAATATTTTTTGAATTCATCCAAGATTCTTTTAATGAAATTGATTCATGAGAGTGTAAATAAGGAGCACATACATAACCTGAAAAAACAGATTCTAATTCAGACAACAAAGTATTCGGTTTTTCTGAATATTTATGCTTATTATGAATAACAGATGATTTATCAGATTTGCTTCGATAGTTTTTTAATAGCAGGAAAGTTAATTTTTTTGTCCCGTGGTAGCTCAGCCTGGTAGAGCTTCCGGCTGTAGTTGTTGGCTTTAGATGGCTGACCGAATAACAGCATATCAGGCATACAGAAACCGGGTTGTCGGTGGTTCAATTCCGCCCCGCGGGACCACAATTGTTTATAAAATTAAAAAATAGTTGTAAAAATAATAAAAAGATAGACTAGTTTAAGAAAACAAAGAAGAAATCTTAAATTAAAAATTTAATGTCTATTCTGTTTTTTTGACTTTTTGAGCAGCTGGGCCTTTTTGACCTTCACCAATCTCAAATTCGACTTTATCGCCTTCGTTGATAAATCCGTCAACATCTGTCTTGTGAACAAATAGATCGTCTCCACCTTCTCTTTCGATAAAACCAAAGCCCTTAGTTCTGTTGAACCATTTTACGGTACCTTGTTCCATTTGCTTTTCAAAAACATATTCACTATATTAACTAATATATCAAAAATAGATTATGTAAAAATGATTCTAGAAATCTCTAGCAATATGGTTATTTTCTTTTAACCATTCTACTTGTGGAAGTGTGAACCGCCAAACAATATCTCCACGTTCTTGTTCTTTAAAATCCCAAGGAGCAATAATTACAATATCATTATCTCTAATCCAAACTCTTCTCTTTAATTTTCCTCTAATGCGACCTCGTCTAGTTACATTGTCATCACATTTTATCATAACATTTTCACCGCCCAGCATTTTCAAAACACGTCCAAAAAGCTCACCTTCTTCAGGAAGACGGATTTCTTTTAATGCACTTTCATTTTTTACTTGGCGCTTACCCATGTTGTTAAATTGTACAGTGAGAGCATATAACTTGTAGGGTTTTTTAAAAACAAAAAAGTAACACATAAGAAATTTTAGATGCATATGAAAAAGACATAATGTGAAATTCAAGTGTATAGATGAATGTTCTCAATGTTGTGTTGAAAGAGAATATTATCCAAATAAAGAATTTGGAAAGATTGGAGTATTAATCCTTCCAGAAGAAAAACATAGAATAGAAGAAATTGGAAAAAAACTTGCAATCAAAGTTAACATACTTCCACGAATAGGTGTATCTAAAAGTAGAAATTCAAAACCTAAAGTATTGGCATATCAAATGATGGGAATTGAAAAAAATGGAAACACATGTCCGTTTTTAGATATTAGTGGAGATAATAAATCACCTCATGGAGGATTCCCATGTAATATTTACAATGATAGACCACTTGCATGTAAAACATATCCATTAGTTGAATCAAATCCAATAACACTTGATGAAAAATGTAAATTTTGCAAGGAGCACAAAACTGCAAATGAAAATCTTGATTCAGAAATAGAATCACTTCTCAAAATTAAAAATGAAATGAAAACAAATGCATCAGTGATTTGGAGATATGCTACAAACATAGGAGAGCAAGAAGATAACTCTTATTTTCAAAATGGATGGATTATAGAAGAAGAATAAAAAAAGTATTTTTTTATTTTTTAGGTAAATAGTATGAAAATTATTATGGATTAATTACTGCACGGCCAATAATTTTTCTGGCTTTAAGATCATCAAGTGCAGTGTTTGCATCATCCAAAGTATATCTTTTAGATATTACAGGATTGATTGTACCTTTTCTTGCAAGGTCTAGTAATTCAACCATATCAGCATAATTTCCAGTATATGCACCCTGAATTGTAATAGATTTTAACGGAATCGTAACTAAGGACAATTCTAAAGAACCACCAAAAAGTCCCACCAGAATCAAATTTCCTCTCTTTCGTAAAACAGCCAAACCGGTTTTTACAGTAGGAGGAGCATTGACAAAATCAACTACACTATCTGCTCCCTTATCATTACATACTGAGAGAATTTTTTGAACAGCATCTGAATCTTTTGAGTTTATTATAAAATCAGCACCCATCTCTTTTGCAGTTTCTAATTTAGCATCATCCAAATCGACACAAACAATTTTTGCAGAAGAAATTGCATGTGCAATTTGTACACCCATTAATCCTAATCCACCAGCTCCAATGATTACTAGGAACTCAGGGGAATTGAGGTTTGCTTTTTTGATGGCAGTGTATGCAGTTAAACCAGAGCATGCCAATGAAGTAGCAGCATCAGGATCAACACCATCAAGTTTTGCTAAATATTTAGAGTTAGGAATTAAAGAATAATCAGAATATCCACCATCTTGAAAAACACCAATAGAGCGAGGGGCATCACAAAGGTTTTCATTTTGAACTTTACATGCAGGACATTCACCACATCCAATCCAAGGAAAAACTAAGACTTTGTCTCCAACTGATACATCAGATACATCATTACCTACTGCATCAACGGTTCCAACAATTTCATGACCAGGAGTTACAGGGTATTTTACGCCTCTGTCTGTAACTTTCATAAATTGACCATCCCCCATATCATATCCACCTTCCCACAAATGTAGATCGCTATGACATACACCTACAGATTGAACTTTGACTAGGACTTGAGTTCCCTGAGGTTTTGGTGTTTCAGAATCAACTACTGCAAGAGGTTCGTTTGGACCAGTAATTCTTGCAGATTTCATAGTTGGAACTTCTCTATTAACAATATAAGAGTTGACTGGAAATGAGAAAAAAATAGAGCCGTTAGATATTATTGAATAAAAAGACAGTGTTTGTGTGAGTGAATCTCATAAACCAAATAGTATTTCTCAAGAACCAGTAAATGTTTTGTTTGATCCAAAATCAGTGATCAAAAAAGATGTGTGGGAAATTGATTTAATTCAAATTCTAAACATGTTAGTAACAATTCTTGAGAAGACAGGTAAGAAAGATCTCAAAGTTGCAGGTATGGCAGCATTATCTTCATCATTAATCTATAGAATGAAAGTTGAAAGTATTTTTGCGTTACAAAAAGCAGCAATGGAGAAAAAACCAATGCATCAAAGAACAGATGTAGATATTGAATTAATCGACATACCATACAGACATGAATCAACATACCCTGTATCACTAGATGATTTGCTAGGACTGCTTCAGAATTTAATCGGTACAATTGCAAATCCACAATCAAGACGAAACAAGAGGCTAGAAATTGAACCAATTGAAGCTCCAGACTTTCAAGAATTTTTCATTTCTCTTGAAAGTATAATTGGAAAGTATGAGGATTTGATAATGAATAAAATTGAAAAAACAGGGTTTGGTTTTCTTCAAGATATTATTGCAGAACTTGATCAAGTAGATTCCATCAGATGTTTCTTTGCATCATTGTTTTTAGCAAGAGACCAAAAAGTGGATTTGGAGCAAATTGAAGACAATATCAAAATTATAAGGATTAGAGAAAAATTAACAAATTAATAATCATGGAGAAAAAATTTTGGTAAAAATTGAAAAAATCGAGGAAGCAACAGCAAGAATTGAATCAGCATTGTATTCAGCTGGTAGACCACTTAGAATAGAGGATTTGATCAGAGCATCAGGCACAGAATCTAGAACAAAAACACTTGAAATACTCAAAGAGATCATGAAAAAAACAAAAACAGCTTTCAAAGCACTAGAGATAACAGTACTTCCAGATGGTTCATACGTAATGCAATTAAAACCAGAGTATAGTTCAACAGTTAAAAAATATGCATCAAAGCCAATTCTTCCAAATGCCACACTAAAGACATTATCATATATTGCATATCAACAACCAATTTCATCAAAACAACTTGTTGAAACAAGGGGTTCTGGAGTTTATGCGCATCTAAAAGAATTAAGACAATTAGATTTCATTAGTCATCAAAATGTAGGCAGGTTAAAAATTTACACAACGACACAAAAATTTCAAAAATATTTTGGAATTCAAGGAGATGTTGAAGATCTAAAATCAAGGTTATTTTCCAAAGTTAGAAAAACTGCGAGATTAAGTCAAAATAATCCTACACCAAAAATTATTCAAAACTAAATTCAAATTTCATTCAAGGCTAATTTTTTGCGTTTTGTATAAATTAGAGTGATTTAGACATATTTTTGTGAGAAAGTCAGTAGAGAACTTAGCAACAAGTAAAATTACAGGGGGACGACGAAGTCCATTAAGAATAAGAAGAAAATATGAAACGGATAGATATCCAAATGAAGCAATTAATGGAGCTCAAGTTACAGTAACAAGAAGAATTAGAGGAAATAATAAAAAAACAGCTTTGAAATCAATTGATTTTGTTAATCTTGCAACAGGTGATGCAAAAGTAAAAAAAGTAAAAATTGTCAAAGTTTTAGAAAATGCTACAAACAATGATTACAAAAGACGTGGAATCATTACTAAAGGTGCAATTCTTGAAACAGAATCAGGCAAATGTAGAGTCATATCCAAACCAGGACAAAATGGCATCGTTAACGCAATTTTAGTTAAGGAATAAAATGAAAGATTACGAACATGTCGTAATCTGGTTAGACTATTTTAATAAAAATTTAAAAAAATCAAAGGGTAGAAGAATAGGATTAGAAAAATGTGTATTTGATCCATCTCTAAAAGAATTGATAGATGCAACAAAAGCTGCAGGGTTTGAAATAACAGAATCAGATGACAAAGTCAGATTTCCTAAAAGACCGTTTGTGAGATCAGGATACATTGTGTTACCAAAAGGATCCTCTAAGACAATTATTCTTAACAAGATTTCAGAGAAGCTTGTTTCTAAAAGGTCCAAACAAACAAAATAAAATTAAATCTAGCTCTTAGCTAAAGTAAAGCTGACAGAAGTCTATGAAAACAATATCATTGTTATAATTTTTAATTGCAGGAGGTAGGCGAAATAATGCACCTAGCCGGAAGTGGTAGGGTAATTGTTCAACTGTCTAAAGAATTAGTTGAGGGACAAATACTCTGTGACACAAAAGGTACTAGAGTTGCAAAAGTAATGGAATTAATCGGTCCAGTAAAAAGACCATTCGCATCAGCTACGCCATTAACAAATAACATAAAAAAATATGTTGGCAAAAAAGTTTTTGCGTCTAATGAAACCCCTGTAAATTCACCAAAAAAATTTAGGAGACGAAAAAAATGAACATATTAGAAAAACAAAACTGTCCTGAATGTCAATCAACAGTAGTCAATGACATGCAGAACGGTGAAATCATCTGTTCTGGTTGCGGCGTAGTTGTCGATGATCAGATTGCAGATTATGGTCCAGAAACAATTAGTTCAAATCTAGAAGACAAAATGAAGTTAGCAAGAGCAACAGGACAAACAACATATTCTCAACATGATTTGGGAATAACAACTGAGATTTCTATTAGTGCAAAAGACTTCAGTGGAAAAAGAATCAATAACAACGTTGCAAATCAAATGCAAAATCTCAGAAAGTGGCAACAAAGAGTAAGAGTTTCATCACCAAAAGAAAGAAGACTTGCAAATGTTTTAGTTAAAATGGGCGAAACATGTGATGGTCTTCATCTTTCAAAAAATGTTTTAGAAACTGCTTCAATGATTTACAGAAATTTAGACGGTCATATCGATGTAAAAGGAAAATCAGTTGTCAGTATTACAGCTGCTACAATTTACATGGCATGTAAACAATGTGATGTGGTCAGATCATTAGAAGAAATTTGTCGAGGAATTTGTCCACCAAAAGATGTCAAATCAAAAACAAAGCTTGCCTCTAGATATTATAGAACCATGGTAATGGAAATGGGACAACAAACAGCTCCTATTGTTACTATGGACAAATACATCTCAAAGATAGCAAATATGACACAAACAGAGGTTAGAGTTGAAAGACTAGCCTTAGAAATTGCAGAAAAAACAAAAGACAGTAATATTGCAGATGGAAAAGCTCCAAATGGAATTGCTGCAGCATATCTATACGTATCATCAGTCCTACTTGGACAGAATGTACTTCAAAGAGATGTGTCAAGTATTGCAGGAGTCACAGAAGTCACTATCAGGAATAGATGTAAAGAGATTCTAACAAGTTACAAACTCAAAATAACTTTGAGACCATCTCTGGCCAAATAATACATCCCCTTTTCTTTTCATTTTATTTTTCAATATTAGATTAGGATTAGCTAAATATCGTCTGCATTATATAGAGAAGAGCAGTAATTCGCAATATGGTAGTCTTGGAAATAAAAGATCTTCATGTAAAAAGAGAAGGTAAAGAAATTCTCAAAGGAGTAAATCTAAAAACAGGTCCAGGGGAAGTTCATGCCATTATGGGACCAAACGGTTCAGGGAAAAGCACGTTAGCATATACACTACTTGCACATCCAAAATATGAAGTAACACAGGGAGATATTTTGTTAGATGGAGAAAGTATCTTAAATTTAACAGCAGATGAAAGAGCAAAAAAAGGATTATTTTTAGGATTTCAATATCCAACAGAAGTTTCAGGGGTAGGATTTTCTCATTTTCTTAGAACAGCTTACAATTCATTAAGTAAAGCACTAGAAGGTGACGACAGAGAAGTGTTTATCACAGTTAGAGAATTTCAAAAATATCTTAAAGAGAATTTGGAAAAAGTTGGATTAAAAGAAGAATTTCTATCAAGATACCTAAATGAAGGATTTTCAGGAGGGGAAAAAAAGAGAGCAGAAGTATTACAAATGGCAGTATTAAAACCAAAAGTTTCAATTTTAGATGAACCGGATTCAGGTCTAGATATTGATGCAGTTCAATCAGTAGCTCAAGCAATTAGTAAAGTATCAGGAAAAGATGCAACTGTGATCATTATTACACACTATGCAAGAATTTTAAAATTCTTAGACAAGTTAGACTTTGTTCATGTATTTGCCAGAGGCCAAGTGTTGAAAACAGGTGATGCAACACTTGCAGATAAACTAGAATCTGAAGGTTACGAATGGGCATTAGAACAATCAGCATAATCAAATTTAACTACAGAAAATTTCTAAAATCATATTGATTTACAAAATTCAAGTTGAATTTTCTAAAGATTATTTTGAAATTGAAAAAAATAAAATCAGAATAGGGATAAAATCAAAACCAATCAAAGGTAAAGCAAATAAAGAAATCATAAAAAAAATTGCAGATTATTTTAAAATATCATCCACATTAATTCAAATTAAATCAGGTCACAAATCAGATGAAAAAATCATCGAAATTCTAGAATAGAAAATCAAGTTTTTATTTAAATAGGGTTTGAAACGAAAAATAGTATGTCAGAAAATGATGAACAGTATTATTTTAATTTCTCATTTTTCAAAGTAGACCCAAAATGGAGATGGATGGCAGATTTGGCAAAAGAAGAATCAGCAAAAGAAGTCGATAACATAATTAAAAATTCAGGAATAATGTTTAGATCATATTCCAATTTGGGACTTAGAGATGACACTGACTTTTTGTTTTGGTTTGCAGCAAAAACAATTGAAGAAATTCAAATAGTTGTTGAAAAATTATACAAAACAGTATTTGGAAAATACATACTCCCTGCTAGGACATATTTGTCATGTACACGACCATCAATCTATGTTCAAGGAGCAAGAAAAGAACATGGTTTTTTGACAGGAATGGAACCAAAAAAACATGTGATAGTTTACCCATTTACAAAGACAAGAGAATGGTATCATCTAGATAAAGAAAAACGTCAGGTAATAATGGATGAACATATTGAGGTCAGTAAAAAATATCCCCAAGTAATTCTCAATACAACTTATTCATTTGGAATTCATGATGAAGATTTTATGTTGGCATTTGAAGTAGATGAAATCAGAGATTTTCAAGATCTGATAATGGATTTAAGAGAAACAGAAGTTTCAAAATATGTTAAAAATGATATTCCCATGATTGTTTGTGTCAAAAAAGATATTGTTCCTTTGATTACCAGTTTAGGATAATTTCCAAATTAAGGATTATTAAATTATTATCAAAATATGATTTCAAACATGCAAATCTCGGATAAACATAAATGATGAAATTTTAGATATTTAGTAAATCAAGGTAATAAAAAATGAAATACAAAAAACTAGGAAAAAGCGGAATTGAAGTTTCAGAGATAGGGTTTGGTGCATGGAGTATTGCTCTTGATTGGTGGGGTAAAAAAATCGAAGAGGATGAAGCTAAAAGAATGTTAAAAAAAGCATATGATTTAGGAATTAATTATTTTGAAACTGCAGACATGTATGGAAAAGGAAAAAGTGAGAAACTCATAGGAGAAGTTTTCAAAGGAATGAGAGATGAGGTGGTAATTTCAACAAAATATGGTTATGATTTTTCTGATGTTGAACAAATTGGCCATACAGAATTACCACAAAATTATGATCCAAAATATACAAGAAAAGCATTAGATGCATGTTTAGAAAGACTACAAACAGATCACATTGATTCTTTAGGTTTACACAATCCAAAATTAAAGCATCTTAGAAACGATGCAACGTTTGATACAATTGATGAATTAATCAAAGAAGGAAAAATTAGGACAGCACAAGTTGCATTAGGTCCAGCAATTGGATGGACACAAGAAGGATTAGTAGCAATGGATAGACAGAGTGTATCATCAGTACAAACAGTTTACAATATTTTAGAACAAACACCAGGAAATGAATTAATTGAAAAAGCAGAAAAACAAGATGTAGGAATTTTAGTTAGAGTACCAGACGCATCAGGTATTTTGACAGGTAAAGTCAAAGCAGATACAGTAATTCCAAGTAATGATCATAGAAAAGATAGAAAAGCAGAATGGAGAAAATCTGCGCTAGAAAAAGTAGAACAATTTAGACCGATTGCAGAACGTAATGGATTAAACATTACAGAATTTGCAATTAAATTTATTCTGTCAAAAAACAAAATTGCTTCAGTATTACCAACAGTTGTAAGTGAAGAAGAGATCGAAATGTTTGCATCAATATCAGATGGAAGATATCTCAATACATCGGATATGAAAGAAATAGATGATTTGTATAACACATGGCCAGAATACGAGTTAAAGGCAACACCACAAGCAAATTAATTTACAGATGGAAAAAGAAACAGATTTCAAAAAAACTTTAGAAATTATAGAAGAGATGAAACTTGCCAAAATAGGCGAGTATAAAAAATGGAAATCAATAATTAGGAAAATTTACAATAATGAACCACTAAATCAATTACAAACAGAATATTTTTCAAATATGACAAGAATATACAAAAATTCAAGCATCACCAATAAGAGTAAAATGTTTCATACAAAACTATCAGAACTAGATGAAAAACCACCATGTAAAGAGTGTGGAGAAAAATCTAAATTTTATTGCAACATGAATGATCAATATTTTTGTACAACCCATATTGTAGGACATGATGAAAATGAACTGTGAGTATTACGTAATAGAAGACCCTATTGAAAATTTATCTTCTACAAAATACTGTACACGTGTTTTTTTAAATTCACGTTCACTAAATAATATAGTATAATCATTTACTGCAATTTGTTCTTGAATTATTTTTGCAACATCACCTGCTTCATCATGAGATTTGCAATGAATCATTGAAAAAACATTGTAAGGCCAATCAGGATAAGAAGGGCGTTGATAGCAATGACTTACTTGAGGGAACGCACCTAATTTTGCACCTACTTCATTAATCCTTTCTTCAGGTACTTTCCAAACAATCATTCCATTTGCAACAAATCCTACATCTCGATGTCTAAGAATGGCAGCAAATCGTCTAATAACAGCAATATTTTCATAATAACGAATTTTTTCAAATAATTCTTCTTCATTTATCCCAAGAATTTGGGCAGATTTTTGAAATGGTCTATCAATTATATCAAGATCTTTTTGTAATTCACGAACATATTTTTTGTCTTCATCAGTTGCAACAAAATCAACATGAACAATTTTTTTCTTCTTTTCAGAAGGTTTGATGTCTTGTTTTTTGTTTTCATTCATATCTAATTTCACACCAATTTTGAACATCTGAATTGTTGGGAGCATTCTAGTTGCTTGAACTCCAGGTAGTATTGAAAATTTATCAACCTCAGTTTTGACATTTGTGCCTGGAGGAGTTGCAATAGTAAACCACAAATTAAAATCATGTTTTCTTTCATAATTATGACTCACACCAGGATGATTGTTTATGATATTTGCAACATCCACAAGTTTATCAGAATCAACTTTCATTGCCACCAAAGATGATTTGTAACCAAGTTTTCTAGTATCAAAAATTGCACTAAGTTGTCGAATAACTCCAGCAGATTTCAATGTAATTAATTTCTTTTTAATTTTCTCAGGAGAAATATTAAATTTTTTTGCCAATTCATGATAAGGCATAGGAACTAGAGGGAAACTCCATTGAATTTCATTAAGAAGATCCTTATCTACGGCATCTAAAACAGTCAACAAAGAAGAATGTCGACGGTTCAATTAAAAATGTAACTAGATTTTGAAGATTTAGTTTGAATACATAAATAGAAATCTAGACTTTTTTGATCGATGATAGTTAACATTAATCTTAGAAATAAGACTGTAGTTATAATTGGGGGAGGAAAAGAAGCACAAAAAAGAATTAATTCACTATTAAAGCAAAATTGTAAAATCATAGTCATAAGTGAATATGTAGATTCTCAAATTATCAAATTAGTTAAAACAAATAAAATTATTTTAATTAAAGAAAAAATACAAGATATGAAATTTATCTCAAAATTAAAACCAAATATGATTATCACAACAACAGATGATAAAAAAATTAATCAAAAAATCATTAATAATGCAAAAAAAAGAAACATTCTTGCATATAGTTCAGATGATCCAGAGGGAAGTGATTTTTCAAATCCGGCAATTATAGATTTTGAAAAAACGATTCAGATTGCAATTTTTACAGGAGGGGCTAGTCCAGCAATATCAAAAAAAATTAAAATTAAATCAGAAACAATATTTAAAAAAATCATCAATAAAGAAGATATTGCTCAAATTAAAATTCAAAAGGTAGTAAGAGAAATAGCAAAAAAAACCATTGCAACTCAAAGTCAAAGAAAAAAGTACATTCAAAGAATTATGATTGATAATGAGATTAAACAATTAATAAAAGATAATCAGATTAAAAAAGCTGAAAATAGAGCGATCACGATAATGAAGGAATTAAAATGAAACAAAATATCATCAATGTACGTGTGACTTTTCGTAATTCACCAATTCATGTTCTTGAGCAATTTACGCTCAAAGATGTTGAAAATGCATATGAGCAATTCAAAAAACATTCAGAATTAGATGAATGCGTAATAATTCAAACATGCAACAGGATTGAGTTGTTTGGAAAATCAAAATCAAATGATCATGAAAAAATTAAACGTATTTGGGCATCATTGACAGGTCTTGAAAAGGATACATGTGATGAAAATATGGAGTTTGTTGAAAATGAAAAAGCACTCCACCACTTGTTAAAATTAACATCTGGGTTAGATTCCATGGTTTTAGGTGAAGAACAAATTTTAGGTCAAATCAAAAAATCAATTACATCTGCAAGAGAAATTAAAGCATCAGGACAACATCTCAATACTTTATTTGATAAGGCAATAAGAGTTGGAACTAAAATTAGGAATTCTAGTGGGATTGGAAAAGGAGGTATTTCTGTTGGATCTATGGCAGTAAAACTTGCAGAAGAAAATATTGATGAATTAAAAACAAAGAAAATTTTGCTAATAGGTACAGGGGAAGTATCTACATTAGTTGCAAAATCACTACAAAGGCGAGGATATATTTTTGACGTAACAAGTAGAACAATAAGAAGATCACAAACATTTTGTGAAACAATGGGGGGAGAATCAATCAAGTTTGAAGAAGTGTTATCAGGATTTGAAAATTACGACATAATTTTTGTAGCTACCACTGCACCATATTTTCTTGTAACACATGAAAGAATCACAGCAGCAATGAAAAACAAGATGAACGGAATGATGATTTTAGATCTTTCAAATCCTAGAACAGTAGATGAAAAAGTAGCAACGATAGCTGGTATAAAGTTAATGAATTTAGATCAAATTGCAGAAATGGTAGAAAAAAACATGAATGCACGATTAAACATGGTAAAAACCATTGAAAATATAATTAATGAGGAAGTATCTGTATTAGAAGCCTCAATGAAAAGATTAGATGCAGAACCGCTTGTAAAAGACGTATTCAAAAACATAGAATCTCTAAGAACAAAAGAATTAACAAAAGCACTTCAAATGCTCAATGAAAAAGATGAGAAAAAAATCAAAATAATAGAAGAATTAACAAAAGCAGTTGTAGAGAGTATTGTTTCAACACCAATGAACAACATCCGAAAAGCATCAGAACAAGGAAAACCAGAGATCATAGATTTGGCAAGTAAACTATTTGACTATAAAAAACAAAATCAGACAGACTAAGATTATATTTTACCCAGAGTGAATTTCTAATATGTCATTTCCTGCTAAACGACTACGAAGATTGCGAACTTCAGAAAAAATGAGAGAATTAGTTCAACAAACAACACTTTCTCCCAAAGATTTTATTTGTCCAGTGTTTGTTCAAGAAGATCTTAAGACTAGAATCAAAGTAGAAACAATGACAGAAATTGAAAGACTTCCAATAAAAGATGTCAATGAAGAGATAGAAGAAATTAGTGATTTGGGAATTCCAGCAATTATGCTTTTTGGAATTCCAACTCAAAAAGATGAAGAAGGTTCTTCTGCATTTGATGAAAATGGAATAGTTCAAAAAGCTATTTCTCAAATTAGGGAAAATTTTGGCGACAAAATAGTAATTATGGCAGATGTTTGTCTTTGTCAGTTTACATCAACAGGACATTGTGGTATAATTCATAAAAATAAAATCGATAATGATGTTAGTCTAAACACACTTGCAAAAATTGCAGTTAGTCAAGCAAAAGCAGGTGTAAATACAGTTTCACCATCAGCAATGATGGATGGACAGGTTGCTGCAATAAGGAAAGCACTTGACGAAGAAGGTTTTACAGATGTTTCAATAATGTCACACTCAGCAAAACATCGTTCAAATTTTTATGCACCATTCAGAAATGCTGCAGAATGTGCACCAAAATTTGGAGATAGAAGTACATATCAAGTTCCATATACAAATGCAAGAGAAGCAATGCAAGAAGTAGAAACAGACATCAACGAAGGAGTAGATATTGTGATGATTAAACCGGCATTATCATATTTAGATTTAATTGCAGAAACAAGGAGACGGTTTAATGTTCCAGTAGCAGCATACAGTGTTTCAGGAGAATATGCTTTGGTGAAAGCTGCTTCTCAATTAGGCTATGTAAATGAAAATAACATTACATCAGAAATTCTGACATCAATTAAAAGAGCAGGTGCAGACATGATAGTAACATATTTTGCAAAATCAGCCTCAAAATTCCTTCAACAATCATGAGAAACGACGAACGTTTTGAAATTCAAAGAGCATTTGATGTACTACCGCACGTAGTAGGTTCAAGTTGGGCAGTGATTTGGTTTAGAATGAAAGGAATCAAAAAACCAACACGTGAAGAATACAGAAATAAAGTATTAGAATATTTTAAAAAAATAGAACCAGTGTTTGATTCATTACCAAAAGAGGAAGAATTTGCACCAATTAACAAATACATTGAATTTAGAAGAAATAGTGAATATGAGAAAATAAAATCAGGTGAAAATAAAGAAGTAGAAACACGTTATGATAGATATGTCGATTATGGTTAGAATAAAATAATTTCAAAAGACAAAAAAATAAATCATAAAAAAATTAAAAATAGCAGTGAACATCACACGAAATAGAATCAAAATAGGTATAACAGTAGAAATAATTCAAAAACAAGACCAACATACAAGGAATTTAACTAAAGGTATGGTGAAAAGAATTCTCACTTCAAGCAATGTTCATCCACATGGAATCAAAGTAGAATTAGAAAGTGGACAAATTGGACGTGTTCAAAACATTACAAAGTAAAGTTCAAATTTATTTTTTGGTGTTATCAGTTATTTTTTTTAATTCAGAAAGAATCAATACCAATATTTCTTTTTCTGTGAGTTTCAAAAGTTCTACTGTTTCATCCTCAGTAAACTTAATGTCTTCATTTATTTTTTCATACGTATCTAATTTAGTCATTAAATATTAAAAATTTAAGCATATTATTAAATTTGTCAAAAACATAAAAATTTTTTAAAAAATGATACACTCACATATAATATCAGATTTCACTTTGTAATTGTTTTAAAAAAGTTCTTAGAATTTTAGTTCTCTTTTTAGCCTCGATTTTTCCTGTTTTTGTGTTCATTAATATTTCCAATTTAAATAATTTTGCAAAAAAATGATCCACAGTCCAAGTCTTATCATCAGGGATTCTTTTTGAACAAAATGGATCATTAGTGTTGTAAAAAGATCTTTTCAATGAACCCCCAGTTGCAAATACACGTGCAATTCCTATAGCACCAAGTGCATCAAGTCTATCAGCATCTTGAAGTATTTTACCCTCCATAGAATGAGGAATTTTCTTTTGAGAGAAACTATGATCACATATTGCATTGTATATTATGACAATTTCATCATCAGTGAAATCATATTTTTTAAGAATTGTTTTTGCTTTTTTTGCACTTTCAATGGATGTATTTACTGAGCGTTTATCTGATTTAGGATACAATACAATATCATGAAGTAGTACCGCACTTAGGACCAATTTTTTTGATGCATTTTCATTTTCTAAAATTTTTTGAGCATTAAGATACACCCTCATAATATGATCAAAGTCATGTGCAGAGTCATTTTTGATTGTTTTTAGTACATCTTGTTTTATGGAATCAAGAACAGACATTTAAAATCTCCAAATTTTTGGTTTAACAAATTTTATTTTTCGTTCAGTTATTAGAAGAGTCCAGTTAATTGATGCAAATAAAATAATCACACAAATACCAATTCCGTCAATTAATAAAATCCCAGTTAAACGATCTTCAAATATTTCTAAAAATGGTGTTAAAACGGCATTTCCAAAATGAATCATAATAATATAAGATACAACTCTACCAAACCAAAATCCAACATAAATTCCAAAACTTTTGGCGCGCATTAAACCATAAGTGATGAACAACATATTGCTAGGTAAAGGAGTGGCTGCAAATAGAAACGAGGTAATCAGATACCCATACCTTTTCTTGTTAAGGTAATTTCCAATAATATCAAGATTAGATTTTTGTTCTTCTCCAACAAATCTTCTAAATATTGAACTGATTCTTTTGAGAAAATATCTTCCGATGGTGGCTCCAGTTGCACCAACCATGGCTAAAAAAAGAATATTCAAAGATGGATCCAGTAGATAAAATGACGTTAGAACAATCCAGCTAGGTGGCATCAAAATTGGGGATACATTGACTCCAATTAGAACAAGAAAAATACCCAAATACGAAAATTTTCCAAAAATCTCAAAAATATCCAACATATTGATAAAATAATGCAACGATTTTCGTTTCTAAACCCTTTGATCTCCAAAGGGATATGAAAAAATTATGATTTATGACAAAAAGTTGTGAAAATTATACATTTTTTAAAACAATGATCAATGATTGTATAAAATTGGATCAATCATGCAATATCTTTATAAGTAATTTAAACATAATTGTAGTCGTGACTACAGAATCGTGGAAATGTTTCAGATGTAACCTTTCTTTCAAGGACGAAAACGTTGCAGAATTACATAAAGAGATTTCTGAGCATTCAGTTACTAAAGTAAAATCAATAATAGCATAATTTTTAAAAAATCTACAAAAATCAACCAATTTTAAATAAATTTAGTGCAGAGGGTGGGATTCGAACCCACGAACTCCTAAGAGAAGGGATTTCCTATTTTGAGGATCTTGAGTCCCTCTCGGTTGACCGGGCTTCGATACCTCTGCAACAAGTTTCATCATTGACTGATATTTTTCAATTACTATTGGTAAAAAAAATAAAAAATGATCGATTAAACAAATCACTTTTTGACAAAGCTTATAATCGTGCTAATTTTCTCAAAAACATATGGCAGATTTCGTACCAATTTCAGAAGCAAAAAAAATGCGAAGTGGTGTAAATGTTGAAGCTGTAGTTAAAAGTAAACCAGATGCAAGAACTGTAAATCTCAAAAGTGGAGGAACAGTAGATGTCTGTGATGCAATAATTTCTACGGGTGATGGAGAAGATGAACAAATGAAATTAACATTATGGGGAGATGACATCAAATCAGTTAATGTTGGAGACACAGTTCGAATCACTAACGGATACACAAATGAATTCAAAGGAGAGGTTTCCTTAACCAAAGGTAAATTTGGTCAAATGGAAGTAAATCCTTAATAATTTCTTTTATTGTTTTACCGATTTTTTAAATCATTGAAAAATAAATTCACCAAATATTTTTTCATGATACCAGTAACAAGTTAAAAATCATAGGCAATGTATTTCATTATAAAAAAAATATAACAGATAAAAATACCAAAATCATCAATATTAGTTAAAAATATTTTTTACAATAGTGTTGCTTAAACCAATATGATTGGTTTTAAAATTCAAGATGATTAATGAGATAACATCTAATGTTCAAACAAAAGTTTTCTTAAGCAAACATATCAAAATATTTGAAAATATTACAAGTGTTTTATCATCAAGTTAATAATTATCGATTTCAATATATCGTGAAAACAAATCAATAGACAAAAATCACGCATGAAATAAAAACAGAATATCCAGGCAAGATAGAAAGATCATTACAAATCTGATCAGATTATCTAACAAAAAAATGAAGTATTAAGAGATGAACAAATTTTGAAAAATGAAATATGAGTGCAAGCATTATGATTGGAAGTGAAACAATTACTAAAACAAATTGATTGTCAAAAGTATTGAACTAATTTTATTCAGCATAAAAATCAAAATTCACTTTAATGTTATATGAAATATAATATGAAAAACTAGGAAAAATTATCTACGAGTTTTCTTTGCTGGTTTTCTTTTTGCTACTTTCTTTTTAGCTGCAGTTTTCTTTGCTGGTTTTCTTTTTGCTACTTTCTTTTTAGCTGCAGTTTTCTTTGCTGGTTTTCTTTTTGCTACTTTCTTTTTAGCTGCAGTTTTCTTTGCTGGTTTTCTTTTTGCTACTTTCTTTTTAGCTGCAGTTTTCTTTGCTGGTTTTCTTTTTGCTACTTTCTTT